>Ga0209061_1000824_pt1 | contig 64963 bp, 66 predicted proteins | sample Coa_R1_10_FD_187157 | JGI IMG/M metagenome (GOLD analysis project Ga0209061, IMG submission 187157) | Surface soil microbial communities from Centralia Pennsylvania, which are recovering from an underground coalmine fire - Coalmine... | ecosystem: Environmental > Terrestrial > Soil >... | reverse complement strand
CGCGTGCGGTGGACCGGCTCGCACCGGTCCCGGCGGCGCAACGGCCGGGGTGGGAGGCGTTGTCGGGTGCCGCCCTGGCCGAGCTCGCTCGCCGCTTCGACGCCCGCTGGGGGGGGTTCGGGCCCGCCCCGAAGTTCCCACGCGCGGCCTTCGTGGAGCTGTGCCTGCGGCGCGACCTGCGCGACGCGCGCGTGGCGGACGGGCTGTCCCCGCTCGCCATGGCGACGACCACGCTCGACGCGATGGCGGCCGGGGGCATCTACGACCACCTCGAGGGAGGCTTCGCCCGCTACTCGACCGACGCGCGCTGGCGGGTCCCCCACTTCGAGAAGATGCTCACCGACCAGGCGCTGCTCGTTCCGGCCTACCTGCACGCGTGGCTCGAGACGCGCCGGCCGACATATCTCCAGGTCGTGCGCGAGACGGTCGAGTTCGTGCTGGGCTCGCTCTCCACCCCCGACGGCGGGTTCTGCTGCTCGCTCGACGCCGACGCGGCCGGTGTCGAGGGAGGCCACGCCACCTGGACGCCCGAAGAGGTGCGCGTGGCGGTCGCACGCCACGCGTCCGGAGGTCGGCAGGAGCGACTGGCGCTCGCAGACGAGCTCTGCAGGTGGTGGGGCGTGACGGAAGACGGGGACCTCGAGGGGCGCAGCGTCCTGCACCGGCCGCCGGGGTCGGGCCTCGCGCGGACGCCGGAGCTCGAAGCAGGCAGGCTCGCCATGCTCGAGGCACGGCGGCGTCGCCCCCAGCCTGCACGCGACGACAAGGTGCTGACCGAGTGGCACGCCATGTTCACCGCGGCGCTGGCCGAGGCGGCCTGGGCGTGCCGCGACCGCACCTGGGCGCGCCGGGCGGTCGCTGCCGGCGAGCACCTCTTCGCGTGCAACCGCCGCGAGGACGGACGCTGGCTGCGCGCGAGCGCGAGCACGGTCCCCGCCTTCGCCGCGGACCACGCCGCCGTCATCCGATGCGCCACGTGGCTGGCCACCCTCACCGGGGACCGCCGGTGGACCACGCGCGCCGAGGAGGTCGCCGACGCGCTGCTGGACCTGTTCTGGGACGATGGCAACGGCGGCGTGCTCACCGCCGGGCGCGACGGCGAGCCCCTCGTGGCCCGCGCCAAGGAGGTGGTCGACGGGGCGTTGCCCTCCGCCAACGCGGCGGCGGCGGGGGCGCTGCTGCGGCTGGGCGCGCTCACCGGCTGCCGGCGCTGGCGCGACGCGGGGGAAGAGATCGTGGAGCTCGCGCTCCCGCTCCTCGTCGACCAGCCCCTGGCGACCGCCGACATGCTGGGTGCAGCCGCCTTCGTGGAGCGGGGCGCCCAGGTCGTCGTCGTCGGCAGCGATCCCGCGCTGGTCGAGACCCTGCGGGACCGTTGGCTCCCCGATGCCGTGGCCGCCTGGGGATCTCCCGGCACGGGACCGCTCTGGGAGGGGCGGCAGGCCGGCGCGGCGTACGTGTGCCGCGGCTTCGTCTGCGACCGGCCCGCGCGCGATGCGGCGACGTTGGCCGCGCAGCTTGACCACCTCGTCGGGGCCGACCACCGATAGGCTCGCTGGCGCCGGGCGCCGGGCCCGGCACGGGAGGAGGGGATCGTCGTGCGGGGCTCGAGTCGCCAAGGACGGCACGCACCGGCGCACGTCCGGCGAGGGCACACCGCGCCGGAGGGGATGCAGTCGGAGGGGATGCAGGAGCAGGAGGCGTCCGCCCTCGTGCCGGCCGGGGCGGGCACGCGCCGGGTGGGCACCGGCACGCGCGCAGCGGGGACGGACCCACGCGGAGCGATCACCTCCCCCGAGACCCTCCACGGCGCGCCGACGGACGCCGCACCCCCTCGACGCGCGTCGAAGCGGGGGGGCCGAGCGCTCCTGCGCGGCCTCGTGCCGAGCGAGCGGACCCCGACGGCAGGGGGGACGAAGCTGCGCGTGCTCGTGCTCGCCTGCACCCCCGAGGACACGACCGGAGTCGACCTCTCCTCGCGCTCGCTCCTGCGCCTGCGCGTCCCGTGGCCGCCGGGGCACGGCCCGGACCTCTCGCCCTTCGACGTCGTGGACGCCATCCTCGCCGACGACCCCGAGTGCGACGACCTCGCGCAGCCCGAGGCGGCGACCGTGTCGTCCCCGCCGCGGCGCGTCGGCTCGTTGCGGGGGCGACGCGTCCGCACGCTCCTCACGCGCCTCGAGGCGACCCACGACGGACCCCTGCTCGGGTTCCACGGCCCGTCAGCTCCCTACTGGGACTTCGGCGGGCTCCGCCCTTCGCTCGCGCTGATCCACCCCACGCGGGGCCCTCAGCTCTTCCGCAGGCGCGCCGACGCGTCCACCTGGGTCCGCTTCGGCTGGGAACGCGACGACGTGTGGCTCCCCGTCGAGGACGATCGGGCGATCCGCGCGCTGGATGCCTCCCGCAGCGAACGCCTCACCGGCAGGGCGCTGTCCACCGCGCTCGGCTTCTCGCCGCACTACCTCCTCGCGGCGGTGAGCAGCCCGCGCTCGGGCCACTGCTACAAGGTCTGCCGGGCCCTGCTCCCGCGGGGATGACCTGCTCCCGGGGGGATGACCTGCTCCCGCGGGGATGACGCTGCTCCCGAGAAGATGACGGCGCGCCGAGCGGGGAGCGCCGTCGGTCCCCGCTAGCGGGAGAACTTGCCTGCTGCCAGGTCCTCGGCCATCGCCCACCCGAAGGCGACCAGGCGGTCACCTCGTGCGGGGTCGAGACCGGAGAAGAGCTCCGGTGCGCCGTCGGGGAGCTTCACCTTCGGGTGCACGAAGTCCAAGCCTCCGGCTTGCCCGCCATCGCCCTTGAGGACGAACGTCCGGTCGTCCAGTCTCGCCTCGACACCGAAGCGCTTGGCGAGCCGTCGGGCCCACGCGCGCTCCTCTCCGGTGGCGCGGTGCCCGGCGGCCGGCACCACGTCGGTCAGTCCTGCGAAGGCGCGGAACCCCTCCGGGCCGAGGAGCCGGGTCCCGAGGAGCACGTCCTCGTCGGGGAAGGCGAGCAGGGCGCGGCGGAACTGGTCCCCCATCATCGCCTTGAGCGCCGAGTCGGCCCGGCTGGTCCGGTCGACCGACGCCACACCCACGAGCAGCGACGGGGTCCCCCCGATGCGCTCGAGCGTGCAGAACGAGTAGCCGCGAAGCTTCCTGCCGTCCCGAACCGTCGTCACGAGGACCCACTCCTCGCGCTCCTTGGAGAGGAAGCCGATGTCGAAGCCCGAGGGCTCCACCCCGAGATCGGCCAGCTCCTCGAGCTCGGAATCGCTCAGCGCAGTGCAATCCTTCGTCGTGACCACCATCGGCATGCACCGATTCTACCGTCCGGGCCGATGGGCGACATCCCGAGCTCCCCGACGCGCCGGCACGCGCCGCCGCAGCGGTGCGCAGCGCGCCGGTCGAACGGACGGTCCTCTCACAGGGCGGTGCCGGGGCGCTCAGAGGTAGGTGCCGGGGCGCTGGGGCATGCCCGCTTCCTCGTCGGGCCGGGGCAACCCTCGCTGGCGCATCTGGTCGAGCTGGGCCCGCGCCGCCATCTGCTGGGCCATGAGCGTCGCCTGGATCCCGTGGAAGAGCCCTTCGAGCCAGCCCACGAGCTGGGCCTGGGCGACACGGAGCTCGGCCTCGGAGGGGACCGACTCGTCGAAGGGGAGCGCCATCCGGTCGAGCTCCTCCACGAGGTCGGGCGACAGCCCAGAGGAGAGCTCGCGGACCGACTGCTCGTAGATGTCCTTCAGGCGCGCGCGCCCCGCCTCGTCCATGGGGGCCTGGCGCACCTCGTCGAGGAGCTGCTTGACCATGGTGCCGATCCGCATCACCTTGCCGGGATGCTCGACCGCCTCTCGGCGCTCCTCGCCGTCCTCGCCGGCACCGGGCTCGCTCTGCCCCTGCGACTGCTGGGGATGGCGCCGCGCGTGCGCGGGGAGGACTTCGTCCGGTGCGACGGTCCCTCCTGCCGCCCCTTCGGCGCGCGGGTCCTCGGACTGGCTCATGCCGAGGCATGATGCCAGAGGCACCCCGCACATGGGCAACCCGCAGCTCAGCACCCGTTCCCCCACGCCGCGACCGGCACCAGCATCTCGTCCTCGGTGAGGGAGCCGTGCCGGCAGACCAGGCGCTGCTCGCCCGGGTCGGCCGGGTCCAGGATGGCCGTCGGTGCGAACGGGACGAGGGCGACGTCTCCGAGCCGAGCGCGCACCGCCGCGTCCGGCACCCCGCCGAGCCAACCGCCCTCGATGAGCTCGTCGACCTCGAAGACCCAGGCCACGTGCCCGTAGCGCTCCCTCGCGTGCGCGGCGAGCTCCTGACGCGCCCCGTGGCGGGCGTGCAGCCAGCGGAACCGGCCCTCTCCCGACAGGAGGTCGACGTAGTCCATGGTGTCGGGACCGAGCACCTCGATCGAGGACCCGACCTCCACCTGCCCGTGGTCCGCCGTGACCACGAGGGCGGCGCCCTCCGGCAGCACGTCGACGAGGTCGGCGACGAGCCTGTCTGCAGCTCGGAGCTCCGCGTCGTAGTGCTCGCCGAGCCCGCGGGCGTGGGCGGTGCGGTCGATGCCGTCGTAGTAGGCGTAGACGAAGGGTGCCCCTCCGGCGAGCAGCCGACGCGCCTCGACGACCAGCCCAGAGGGCGTGTGCCAGCCGTGCAGGAGCGTCCCGTCGAGGTGGGCGGCCGTGAAGCCGGTCGGGCCGTAGTCGTTGCGGGAGACCACCGGCACGGGCACCGGGCTGTCGGGGAACGGCCGGAACGGCTGGAACTCCCTCGGCGGCACCAGCTGGCGGCCGTCCCGGCCGTCCAGCCGCCACGCCAGCACGTTGAGCACCTCGCCGGCCAGGAAGACGCGGTAGCCGACGACCCCGTGGCGCGCCGGAGGGAGACCCGTCGTGAGACTGGTGAGCGCCGTCGCCGTCGTGCTCGGCGCCACGGAGGTGATCGTGGCGTCCCCGCCAGCCGAGAGGAAGGGCGCCACGTCGCGGCGCGCCTCCAGCTGGCGCGCGCCCAGCCCGTCGAGCACGAGGAGCACGATCTGCGAGGCGCGCCGGGCGGGCGCCGGCAGCCAAGGGACGGGCTCGGCCCCCCGGTCGCCCCGGTGCGCCGCGAGCAACGGGCCGCACACCTCGGTGAGGCAGCGCCCCCCGAAGTCCGGCCGGACCGGGTCTGGGGTCGTCGCGGGCTGCGACCTGGAGGCGGGCACGGGCGCCAAGCGTAAAGGGGGCACGTGCAGGCGCGCACGATACGTGTGCGCACGCACCCCGCGCGGCCCGGTCGAACCCCACGCGACGGGTCAGGGAGCGTCCGCACGCCGCGGCGGGTCACGGCGCCGGGAGCGGGGTCGACGGTAGCATCGGGACACGTGAGGGTGTCGACCCGGGGAGACTACGCGTGCAGGGCGCTCCTCTCCCTCGCCCTCCACGGCGCGACCGAGACACCGACGTCGGTGCGCGACGTCGCCGACCGCACGGGCCTCCCCCAGCCCTACCTCGAGCAGATCCTGCTCGCGCTCAAGGGCGCCGGGCTGGTGCGCTCCAAGCGAGGCGTGGGCGGCGGCTACGTGCTCGCCCGGGATCCCGCGACCATCACCCTCGCCCAGGTGGTGTCGGCGGTCGACGGGCCGATCGTGGCGGGCGACTTCGGCGCGCCGCACGAGAACGGCGCCTGCGACCACGAGGGCCAGTGCGTTCTCCTTTCCATCTGGGCGGAGGTGGGCGCGACCATGCGCGCGCACCTCCAGTCCTTCACCCTCGCCGACATGGTGGAGCGCGCCCGCGGCACCCGCCCCTCCGGGGACGCCGGCACGGCTCCCCCGGCGCGCGGCGGCGTCCGGCGCTCGGCCCGCTCGGGTTCCTTGGACCCGGACCCGGTCCTCGAGCCGTTGGTCGGCTCGGGCCCCTGACCGACGCAGCCGGTCCGGGCCTACCCGCTGAATGTCACCGGCACATCGAGCGTGAGCAGTCCGCTTCGCGGACGTTGCATGCAGAAAGGCTACTCAGCGGGCCCCCGGGGCGGCCGGGAGGTTCCACCGGAGGACGACCGGGGTCTCACGTTCCCGGGCGAGCACCGAGACCGACCCCGTCGAGAGCCCGAGCAGCCGCCCGCCCGCCGGCGGGAGCCCCACCCATCGGGCAGCCAGCACACGGAGAGCGTGCCCATGCCCGAACAGGACGACGTCGCCATTGGCTCCGGCCACCCGCTCGATCACCCGGTCCGCCCGCCTCCCCACCTCGGCTGCCGACTCCCCGCCGGGCACCCCGTCCGTCCACAGCGACCACCTTGGGCTGGCAGCCCTGATCTCCTCGGTCGTCAGTCCTTCGTAGTCGCCGTAGTCCCATTCGACGAGGTCCTCACAGCGCTCCGCGCGCTCGTGGAACCCTGCGAGCCGGCAGGTCTCCGACGCCCGCTCGAGGGGACTGGTCAGCACGAGGGCGGGGTCGGGCACCTGCGTGTGGAGCGACGCGCCGAGCGCCTCGGCCTGCGCGCGGCCGGCAGGGAGGAGCGGGACGTCGGTCCGTCCGGTGTGGCGTCCCGCCTGGCTCCACTCGGTCTCGCCGTGCCGGACCAGCCAGAGCCTCACGGCGCCAGGTCAGCACCGCAGGGCCCCCGCCTGCAAGCGGCCCGGAGCTGGCGCCGGCGAACCAGGCTCCCGACGGATCCGCCGGGTCCGGAATGGCGCGTCCACGCACGCGGTTGCCAAGCTTGCGCAACGGACCTGCACCGAGCACCTGCACGGAATGGCATCGGGGGCATGGGCGTTGTATCCCTGCGGGTAGGGCTACCAGGGACGGACGTGCCGGGCCCGTGACCCGACCCGGGGCTGCCGACACGGCGACCGCAGAGACGACGAGCCGAGAGAGAGCGACGAAGCCGCAGACCATGAGCACGATGACCAAGACCAGCGCAGCGACGACCGACAGCCTCGGCCTGCTCCTGCGTGACCTCGACCAGTACCCGATGCCCGACCACGAGCAGCAGATCGCGCTCGCCAAGCGCGTCGCGGCCGGCGACGACGCAGCCCGCAAGGAGATGGTGGCGGCCAACCTCCGCCTCGTCGTCCACTGGGCCCGCCGGTACCAGGACCGCGGCGTCGACCTCGCGGACCTCGTCCAGGAAGGCACGTTCGGCCTCCTCCGTGCAGTCGAGAAGTTCGACTGGGAGCGTGGGTTCCGCTTCTCCACCTACGCGACGTGGTGGATCCGTCAGGCGCTGCAGCGGGCGGTGCAGCAGCACGGACGCACCATCCGGATCCCGCTCGAGGTCGGCGAGCGGCTCCAGCGGCTCGACGCGATCACTGCCGAACTGGCCGGCCAGCTCGGACGGCCGCCCACCGACGACGAGCTGACCGAGGTGACCGGGATGACGCTCGAGGAGCGGCGCAACCTCGAGGACGTCGCACGCGTCACGGCCAGCCTGGACCAGCCTGCCGCGATCGACTCGACCACCTCTCTCGGCGAGCTCGTCGCCCCCGACGGGGACAACTGGGCCGAGCGGGTCGACAGGGAGCTCGTCTTCGAGCGGATCCGAGACGCCCTGGACCGCCTGCCCGAGCTCCAGCGCGACGTCCTGCGCATGCGCTTCGGCTTCAACGGCGACGCTCCCGCGTCCCTGCAGACGACGGCCGAGCGGCTCGGCGTGGGCGTGCGGCGGGTACGGCGGGCCGAGGAGGAGGCGCTCGCCGCCCTCTCGGCGGATCGGGCCGTGGTGGGGGCACAGGACGCCGCCTGAACCGCCTCGGGGCCTCGGTCGGGCGCACCCTCCGGGCGCGTCAGCTCGCCGGCGGTGCCTGCGGCCCGTCGAGAAGCCCCGCCAGGTCGTCGGGAAGCGGTGAGCTCCACCCCACCCGGGCACCGGTCGCCGGGTGGTCGATCGCCAGCTCGGCCGCATGGAGGAAGAGCCGCCCGCGGGCGAGCCCCGAGCGGGCGCGCGGCGGCCCGTAGCGGTCGTCGCCGTGGACCGGGTAGCCGATCGCTGCGAGGTGCACGCGGATCTGGTGCGTCCGCCCCGTCTCCAGCGCGCACGAGAGCAGCGACGCTGGGCGGGCAGTCCACGCGCCGTCCACGTACAGACGCTCGACCCGGCGCACGACCGCGTAGCGAGTCCGCGCGGGCCGCCCCGAAGGGGTGACCGCCATCTTCGTCGGGGTCCTCGTCGACCTCCCCACGGGCGCGTCGACGATCCCGCGGTCGTCGGGGACCGCGCCGTCGACGAGCGCGAGGTACCGGCGCCCGACGGTGCGCGCCCCCATCTGGGCGACGAGCGAGCGGTAGGCGGCCTCGGAGCGCGCGACGACGAGCAAGCCCGAGGTCCCCTTGTCCAGCCGGTGCACCACCCCTGGGCGCGACGGGTCAGAGAGCGCAGCGAGGTCCGCGATGTCCGGAAAGCGCGCGAGCAGGCCGGCCACGAGCGTGGGGCGGGGCGACCCGGCTCCCGGGTGGACCACCACGCCGGCCGGCTTGTCCACCACCACGAGGTCGCGGTCCTCGTGCACCACCTCGAAGGGCACGCTCGCGTCGGGCTCGAGGAGTGGACGAGCCGACGGGAGCTCGACCACGAGCTCGCTCCCGGTACGCAGTTGCGCGCTTCGCTGCAGCAGCGGACGTCCGTCCACGCGCACCCGTCCCGCCGCGACGAGGTCGGCGGCCTCGGAGCGTGCGATGCCCGTGAGCACCGAGACCGCTCGGTCGACCCGCATCCCCTCGAGCGCGCGCGGCACCCGTCCGGCGAACCGTGCGGGTCCGCAGGTGTCCGGCGCCGCCCGGGCGGTCACGTCCCTCCGCGCTTGGCGGCCCCGACCGCCTCGGAGCCCTGCCGCTCGACCGCCTCGCGCGCGGTGCGCGCCTCCTCCTCGGCCCCGCGACGGGAGAACAGCATGACCCCGACCACCAACGCGACCCCGACCGTGATGCATGCGTCGGCGACGTTGAAGGTCGGCCAGTCGCGCAGCCGCACGAAGTCCACGACGTCCCCGTGGCGGCCGCGGAACAGGCGGTCGCCGATGTTGCCCAGCGCACCGCCGAGGACGAGCCCGTAGGCGACGGCGAGCAGCCGGCGACGGGTGTGCCACGCCAGCCAGCAGACCCCCGCCAGCAGGACCACGACCAAGGGCACGAGCCAGTCGCCCGACCCCGGGAGCAGGCTGAAGGCGGTGCCGGAGTTGTAGGTGAGCCCCAGCCCCAGGGGACCGAGGACGTGCACCGGCCGATGGAGATCGGCGAGGGCGAGGGAGGTGGTGACCTGGTCCGCCGCGACCGCGGCGGCTGCCACCGCGGCGGTCAGGACGAGGATCCGGTGCCTCCGTGCGGTCAGCGTCGCGACAGCCCCCCGCTCTTGCACGCGACGCACAGGCGGGCGTACGGGAGGGCCTTCAGCCTCGGCTTGGGGATGGCCTGCTGGCAGCGCTCGCAGGCGCCGTAGGTGCGATCGGCGATCTTGGCGAGCGCCGCGTCGATCTCCTCGACTGCGGCGAGCGCCTGCGCAGACAGGGCGAGGTCGCGCTCGCGGTCCACGGTCACGGTCCCACCCTCGCCGGACTCCTCGTCGAACTGCACGTCTCCGGGCTCGCGCTCTTGGGCGAGCGAGTCGGCCTCCGCCTTCAGGTCCGAGGCCTGCGCCAGGTAGACGGCGCGCTCGGTCTCCAACAGCTGCCGCTGCTCGGCGAGGAACTTGTCGTCCTGCGCGTACGGTCCGGCCGGCGCGGCGCTCGCACGGCGCGCCGGGGGCTTCTTGCCCGCGGCGGCCCCGTTCTTCTCCGAGGCCGGAGCGCGCGTGGAGCGCGCTGCCGGCGTCGCCGCAGCGTCCTTGGCGGTGCGTGGGGTCGAGATCACTTCGGTGCTCACCGTCTCCTTCGTCGCCGACTTCTTGTCGGCCCTGGTGCTCGTCGTGTGGGTCTTCGTCACGCCCGGCGAACCCGGCCGCGCGCGCCGTCGCGCGCTCGCGGCCTCATCAGGGGTGGGCTTGGTCTGCCGAACGGTGCCAGCGCCTCCGCTCGCCCGGTCGCCGCCGACCTTAGCCGCGCGCGGCCGCGCGCTTGCCTTCGTCGGCACAGTCTTCTTCGGCGCGGGCTTCTTCGGCACAGCCTTCTTCGGCGAGGGCTTCTTCGGCGAGGGCTTCTTCGGCGCGGGCTTCGTGGGCGCAGCCTTCTTCGGCGCGGGCTTCTTGCCGCCAGCTCTGCCCGTGGTGCCCGCAGCGGTGCGAGACAGGGCCTTGGCGGCGCTCGACGCCTTGCGGGCGGCGGTGCCGGACCTCGTACGGGTCGCGCTGCCGGAGGTCGTCGACGGCGATTTGGACCTGGGTCCACCGGTCGTGGCGCGCGACGTCGCCCCAGACGTCGTGCGCGCTCGCGTCGTGCGCGCGGACGGCGTCGCCGCCGGCGGAGATCTCCGTGCCGCACCCGCCGTCGTCGCTGGCGTCATCAGCTCCTCCTCTCGACCGGCTCGCGACGGACGCACCCGTCCGCGAGCGGGAGGCGGCGACCCTAGCGGACCACGCGCGCCCGTTCAACAACGGGACCGGACGTCACGGAGCCACGGTCGGCGACGGGACGCCCCCGTGGACCTGGGACCGGGTCAGCCGTCGAGGCGGTCCCCCTCGATCCCGGACGCATCGTCGCGACCGGTCTCGAACAGCCCTCCGTTGAGCACGCCGAGCCGAGCGCCGACCACGGCCTGCGAGCGCTCGGCAGGGACACGGGGAGGACTGGCTGCAGGGCCACGCTCAACAGGGCCACGCTCGGCAGGGCCCTGCGCACCGGGCACCCCCTGCGGGCGGGGCATTGCGCCTGGCGCAGGCACGCGCGGGGTCCCGGCTCCGGCGGCCTCGCTCCTCGGCTGCGCGGAGGCGGCTGTCGTGGGGCGCTCGGGGGCACTGGCTGCGTCGGCGTCCTCCCCGCCGTCCTCCGCCCGGTGCCCGTCGGGCTGCCGGACGTCTTCTGCCTGCAGGCGCTCGTCGATCCAGCGGAGTGCCTCGGTGAGCGACGCCCTGACCTTCTGGCGCTGCTCGTCGAGGTGGCGGGCCATTGCGCGGACGTCGTCGGCCAGCCTGTTGCGGGCCTCCTCGAGACGCGAGACCTCGTCGCGCAGCCGCTCCTCGGCCTGGGTCGTGAGCTGGCGCGCCCGTTCCTCTGCCTGTGCGAGCACGGTGCGGGCTCGCTCCTCCGCACGGCTCAGGACCTGTGCGGCCTCGGCCTCGCTCTCGCGCTTGGTCTGCTCGACGAACTTCTGCGCGAGCAGCAGGGTGCGCTGCAGCGTGTCGTCCGACACCCCCGACACGCCCGCGTCAGCCGACGTCTGCGGACCCGACCGTCCACCCTGCGCCGACGACCGATCGCTCCCGCCGCGGTCCGCCGCTGCGCGCCCGGGGTCCGCCTCGAGCTGCGCGATGCGCTCGTTCGCCTGCCGCAGGCGCTCGGTGAGTGTCCGGAGCCGCTCCTGCACCTGTTCGGCCTCGACCGCCGCCTTCTCCAGGTACTCGTCGACCTCGTCGACGTTGTAGCCCTTCAGCCCGAGGCGGAACTCGACCGTTCGCAGCGTGTCGAGGATCGAATTGGTCGAAGCGCTCTTGTCCATGCGCGCGAAGTGTACTCCCGCCCCTCCGTGCGACCGCGGAGCCTCGCGTCCGCGCTCAGCCGCGCAGCAGCGGGATGACCACGAGCTCCGCGACGATCACGACCACGATGATCGACAGGTCGATCCCCATCCCCCCGGCCCGGATGGGCGGGAGGATCCTGCGGACGGGTCGGAGCACCGGCTCGGTGACCGCGTCGAGCGCCCGGATCACACGGGAGAACGGCGTGCCCGGGCGCGCGGGCAGCCAGCTCAAGAGCGCACGGGCGATGAGGACGATGACGTACGCCTCGACCAGGAAGGCGAGGATGTCGAAGACGTTCACCGCTCGGCGCCCGCTCGGTCAGCCGCGGCCGTACCCGCGCTCCTGCAGGCGCTGTCGTTCCTCATCCGACACCTTCACGTTGGTCGGCGCGAGGAGGAACACCTGGTCGGCCACCTTCTCCATCTCGCCGCTCAGCGCGTAGGTGACGCCGCTGCAGAAGTCGATCATCCGACGCTGGAGCTCGCGCTCGGCGACTTGGAGGTTCACGATCACCGGACGGTTGGCCTTCAGGCAGTCGGCGATCTCCTTGGCGTCGCCGAAGCGGGTCGGCGCGACCACCTGCACGCGCGTCGCCTCGCCCGCGCTCATCGGGCGGATGACCGGCGCACGCGTCGCGACCGGGGCGTGGAAGCCACCCGTGGCCGGGCCGTTGTCCCGCGGCAGCGCACGGATGCGACCGACCGGCACCGCCGCCGTGCGTTCCTCGTCACCGAGGTCGACCTCCTCGTGCAGGCGTGGCTCCGCACGCGGCGCGGGAGCGAGCCCCCGAGATCCGTGGTCGTCACGGTCCACGTACTCGCCGTACTCGCCGTACTCCTCGTACTCGTCGTCGAGCAGGCCGAGATAGACCATCGTCTTCTTCAAGAAGGTGGGCATCGCATCTCTCCTCGCGCGGTAGCGTACCGCCTCTCGCGCTGCGCGAGCGGGCACCGTGGGGTCATGTTGCAGTCGCGCGACGGCCCGGACGCTCGCCGAAGAGGGAGCGGCCCACGCGGACCATCGTCGACCCCTCGGCCACGGCCGCCTCGAGGTCGTCGCTCATCCCCATCGACCGCTCTGGGAGGCCGAGGTCGTCGGCGAGCCCGCGCACCAGGCGAAAGGCGTGTCGCGCGGCATCCGGGTCTCTCGGCGCCACCGTCATGAGCCCTTGGACGTCCAGGCCGCAGGCACGCAGGTCGGCGACCAGGCCCGGGACCTCATCCGGCCTGCAGCCGTTGCGTCCCGCCGCTCCGGTCGTCTCGACCTCGGCCAGGACCACCGCGCCGGGGCGCCGCCGGGCGATCGCCTCCCCTTCGACCCGGCGGGCGACGCTCTGCCAGCACGCCACCGCCTCGGCCAGTCCGGGGACCTTGTTGCGCTGGATGGCCCCGAGGAAGTGCCAGCGCACCTCGGGGCTGTCGAGGGAACCGCTCGCGCCGCAGAGGTCCTCGACCGCCCGCCGCTTGGTGAGCAGCTCCTGCGCGTAGTTCTCTCCGACATCGCCAAGCCCCGCGTCGAGCGCCGCCAGCACCGCCTCGGGTCCGAACCCCTTCGTGACGGCGACGACGCGCACGCTGTCGGGATCGCCTCCTGCCGCCTCGATGCGCGTGCGGACCCGGGCGAGCGCGGTCGCGACGTCCGACGCGTCCTGCTGGCCGCCGCCGCCGGCACCCACCGGTGCGGTCAGCCTCTCAGCGCAGGAACGAGGGCACGTCGAAGTCGTCGTCGTCCAGGTCGACTCCGCCCCCGCCGTTGTCGCTCGAGTCCCCGAAGATGTCCACGGGCACCGAGGACTCCAGGCCGAGCGAGCGGTCCTTCTGGGGCGCCGTGCGGTCCGTCTCCTCCCAACGCTCGAACCCTGCCGCGATGACCGTCACGCGGACCTCGTCGCCCATGTCGTCGTCGATCACCGCGCCGAAGATGATGTTGGCGTCGGGGTGCGCGACCGAGTGGATGATCTCGGCGGCCTCGTTCACCTCGAAGAGGCCCAAGTCCGACCCCCCCGCGATATTCAGCAGGATCCCGCGCGCCCCCTCGATCGACGCCTCGAGGAGCGGGCTCGTGATCGCCGCGCGTGCCGCGTTGACCGCCCGTCCCTCACCGCTGGCGCCGCCGATCCCCATGATGGCGGTCCCCGCGTTCAGCATGATCATCTTGACGTCTGCGAAGTCGGTGTTGATAAGTCCGGGAACCGTGATGAGATCAGTGATGCCGCGGACCCCTTGGAGCAGCACCTCGTCGGCCATCTTGAAGGCGTTGACCATCGAGGTCTTCTCGGTCGAGACCGTGAGGAGCCGGTCGTTGGGGATCACGATTAGCGTGTCCACCTTCTCCTTGAGGGTCTGGATGCCCTTCTCCGCCTGCATCGCGCGGCGCCGGCCCTCGAAGGTGAACGGCCGGGTGACCACGCCGATCGTGAGGGCGCCGAGGCTCTTGGCGATCTCGGCCACGACGGGAGCGGCACCGGTACCGGTGCCTCCGCCCTTGCCCGCGGTGATGAACACCATGTCGGCGCCCTGGAGCGCCTCTTCGATCTCGGCCCGGTGCTCCTCGGCGGCCTGGCGCCCGATCTCCGGATCGCTCCCCGCTCCGAGCCCCTTGGTGAGCTGCCTGCCGATGTCCAGCTTGAGGTCGGCGTCGCTCATCAGCAGCGCCTGCGCGTCGGTGTTGGCAGCGATGAACTCGACGTGCTTCAGGCCCGCGTCGATCATGCGGTTCACCGCGTTCACCCCGCCGCCTCCCACACCGACCACCTTGATCAGTGCGAGGTAGTTGCTCTGGGACGGAACGGTCATGTGCTCCCTCGATGCTGTGGCGACCACCGGCCGGTCGCGGATGCCCCCGTGTTCCCGCACGTTGTGGCGAGGGAGCGGGCCGCACCACTGCGACCATCAACCTGATGCGGAGATCGACGCCCCTCGGAGCGCGGCCGTCGGACACCATAAGTGAGCCACCCGGCCCGGTCAAGCGGCCGGAGCCGGCTGCGCCCGAGGCGCGCCGGGCGCGAGCGACGGCACCCCGCCCGGGCGCGCCCTGGTCCGGAGGCGGCGTGCCCGGCCCCGCGGCCCTCAGGGCCTCACCACCGGCGTTGCCGGTGCGGCCACGTCGAGCGTCGAGCCCGCCTGGAGCGCGGCGCCCGCCAGGATGGCGGCGACGTCCTCGTACTTCTCGTGGAGGTTCACCGTCGACCCGAGGTAGACGGTGAGCGCAGAGGTCAACTTGAGGGTGACGTCTCCTGCCCGGTCCTCGGAGACCGAGGCGACCTGGGCACGGAAGGCAGGCGGGAGCGTCGCCGCCACCCGCAGGGCCGCCCCGAGGTGGGGCACCACCGACCCCGGCGTCCCCGGCCTCGTGGAGGCCACCACGCGCGGGAGCGGCGGAGGTCGGCCCGTCACGGCGAGGACCGTGCCGCGGCGGTCGACGACCGCCCAGCGCGGCGGCGTGCCGGCCTCCTCGACGATCCCCACCGGCACCCGCTCTCGCACCGTGATCCGGACACCGTCAGGCCACTCGCGCACCACCGTTGCCCCGGCGACCCAGGGCAGCCGCTCGACCCCCGCCGCGGCGGCTGGCCCGACGTCGAGCAGCGGCGGGTGGTCCGCCAACCCCGCGGCGTCGATGACCTGGGCGACGGGCGTGTGCACGGCACCGACGACGGTCACCACGCGAGCCGAGAAGAGCCGCGAGTGCAGCAGGAGCCAGCCCGCCGCGACGAGGAGCACCGCCGCGAGCACCGTCAAGGCCACGCGCAGCCGCCGCCTCGCCTCGCTGCGCAGCACCTCGGCCCGGCGCGCCCGGATCCGCGGGTCGATGGCGGTGTCGTGGGCGGCCGGCCGCGCCCTCGGCGGGGCCTTCACCGGCACTCCGTTCCCGGCGCTGCGGCTGCCGCCTCCCCGAACGGGTCCTCGCCGAAGCCCACGAGCCTCACCTCCGGGCGCAGCACGACTCCGGTCGCGCCCGCCACCGCGCCGCGCACGTAGGCCATCAGCGCCAGCACGTCGTCGGCGCTGCCTCCCTCGTCTGCCTGGATGAAGTTGGCGTGCTTCTCGGACACCCGGGCCGTCCCCATCCGGAACCCCTTCAGGCCTGCCGCCTCCACGAGGCGGCCCGCCGAGTCCCCCGGCGGGTTCGTGAAGACCGATCCGGCGTTGCTCCCTCCCGGTTGGTGCTCGCGGCGCCAGCGCACGATCTCTGCGAGCGTCGCTCTCCCCGCGGCGGGATCTCCGGGACGGAGCGCGAACTCTGCCCAGACCACCACTTCGAAGTCGCCGAGGTCCGAGGTGCGGTACCCGAGGCGCAGGCGGGAGGCGTCCGCGTCGCCCCCGCCCTCCCCGGCGAGGTCCACGCTGCGGTAGCGCACGAGGCACGAGGCCGTGTCCGACCCGTGGCCGCCCGCGTTCATCTTCAGCGCGCCGCCGACCGAGCCGGGGATCCCGACGGCCCACTCGAGACCGGTGAGGCCCGCCTCCACGGTCCGCCGGGCGAGCACCGGGAGCCCCATCGCCCCGCCCGCGCGCACGACCACCTCGCCGCCCGGCCCCGGCTCGCCGATCCGCAGTCCACCAAGCTCGCCGCTCGGCCGGACCACCACCCCCGCGAAGCCGCCGTCGGCGACGAGGAGGTTCGAGCCCTTCCCGAGCACGAGGACCGGGACCGTGCCGCGCGCGCCCGCCGCCGCCATCGCGTGGCGCAGGGCCTCGAGCTCCGCCTCGCTCCCGACGTCCACGAGGAGGGCGGCGCGCCCGCCGACGCGGTAGGTGGTGCGCACCCCGAGCGGCTCCTGGGTCCTCGCACGGGGGCCGAGGAGCCGCGCCAGCGCGTCGAGCACCTCGAGCTCACCCCCTGCAGGGGGGTGCGCGCTCACCGTCCCCCTCCTCCGAGCGCCGCCATGAGCTCGTCGGGAAGGGTGGTCAGGTCCCCCGCCCCCAGCGTCACGCAGAGGTCTCCGGGACGCAGCAGCAAGGCGACAGCGGCGCGAAGCTCGTCGCGCGACGACACGTAGACCACCGGCCGTCTCGCGCCGCTGCGCGTGAGGGCGTCGGCGACCAACCGTCCCGTCACCCCCGGGACGGGCGGTTCCCCTGCGCTGTAGACATCGGTCACGAAGACGAGGTCGGCGTCGTCGAAGGCCGACGCGAACGAGTCGGCGAGCGCGGCGGTCCGCGTGTAGCGGTGCGGTTGGAACACCGCCACGATGCGGCCCCACTCCCCCGCCTTGGCTGCCGCCAGCGTCGCGCGTACCTCGCTCGGGAGGTGGGCGTAGTCGTCCACGAAGGTGACCCCGCCGGCCGTGCCCCGGAACTCGAAGCGCCTCGGCACTCCGGCGAACCGGGCGAGGGCGGCCGCCGCGGCCTCGAAGGGGGCACCGGCCTCCATCGCCCCGACCGTTGCGAGCGCGGCGTTGCGCGCGTTGTGGAGCCCGGGGACCGCGAGCTCCACCCGCCCGAGGGTCCCCGACGGCCCCGTCAGGTCGAACCCGACTGCGCTGCGGGCGGCGGCGACTCCTTCGATCCGGTACGTCGCCCCCTCGGACGTGCCCACCGTGACGGCGCCGGCATCCGCACCCAGGCGCGCGGCAACCGGGTCGTCGGCGCTCACGACCCGCCGCTGCGAGGACCCGAGGTACGCGGCGAAGGCGTCGGCGAGCGCGTCGAAGGTCCGGTAGTGGTCGAGGTGGTCGGGCTCGACGTTGGTCACGAGCGCGATCTCCGCGCGCAGGTCGCCGAAGGACCCGTAGCTCTCGTCGGCTTCCATGACGAGCCACTCCCCCGAGTCCCACCACGCGTTGGTCCCCGTCTCGTTCACGTCGGCGCCGATGAGGTACGAGGGGCGCAGTCCGGCCTGGACGAGGATCAGCGAGAGCATCGACGCCGTCGTCGTCTTCCCGTGGGTGCCCGCGACCGCAAGGCACCGACGCGCCGCCGCGATCCCCGCGAGCACAGAGGAGCGGTGCGCGACGGGTATCCCCCGCCGGCGCGCCTCGGCCAGCTCCACGTTGTCCTCGGGGACGGCCGGCGAGTAGGTCACGAGCTGGGCACCCTCGACGTGGGCCGGGTCGTGCCCGACGCGCACCTCGATCCCCGACGCGGCCAGTCGCTCGGTCACCGGGGACGACTTCACGTCGCTCCCGCTCACCGCATGCCCCATGCCGGCGAGCACGCTCGCGATGGCGCTCATCCCGACACCGCCGATGCCGACGACGTGCACGCGCCACGGGCGCGAGAGATCCAGTGGCTCGGACGGGGCGGTCGCCTCAGCGTGCATGCGCCACCACCAGCTTGGCGATCCGCTCCGCCGCGTGCGGCTTGCCCAGCCTCCGTGCCGCGCTGGCCATCTCGGCGAGCCGCGTCGGGTCGCCGAGCAGCTCGTCGAGGACAGAGGCGAGCCGGCTCCCCGAGCACTCGGGGTCGGGAAGCACCATGGCGGCACCAGCTCGGGCGAGCGCCCGGGCGTTGGCGCCCTGGTGGTCGCCAGGAGCGCCCGGGAGGGGCACGAGGACCGAGGGGACCCCCGCGACCGTGAGCTCGGCGACGGTCCCTGCCCCGGCGCGGCACACCACCACGTCGGCCGCCTCGTACAGCCTCGGCATCCGGTGCTCGAAGGAGACGAGCCGGTAGCACAGGCCGCGGTCGCGCCCGATGAGGTGCCGCGAGACGGCCTCGCGCCCCACCTCGTCGGCGTCGCGCCTCCCCGAGACGTGGTAGATCGCCACGTCCTCGCGGCCGATCCAGTGCCCTGCCAGGTCGAGCGCCGCCACGTTGATGCTCCGTGCGCCGAGCGACCCGCCCATGACCACGACGACGCGGCGGCCCTCGGGGAGCTCGAGCTCCTGGCGCGCCTGACGCGCCGCGCCGGCGGTGCGCGCCAGTGCGCAGATCTCCCTGCGCACCGCCACACCCGTCACGGTCGCGCGCGGGAGCCCGGTCCCTTCGAACGCCACGGCGTTCGCCGCGGCCCTTCCCGCGAGCAGCCGGTGCACGGCACCGGGCACGGCGTCGATCGTCACGAGGACGAGCGGGACGCCGAGGATCACCGCCGCCACGTCGGCGGGGAAGCTCGCGTAGCCCCCCACGGACACCACCACGCGGGGCCGGCGCCGGGCGAAGTCCACGAGCTCGCGCCCGGTCGCCCACAGCAGGCCGATCAGCGCGCCGAGGTTCACCCCCAACGCGGCCGTGTCGAAGCGGCGCACGATGCCCCGACCCGGCAGGAGCCGGTAGGGGAACCCCTCACCGTCGAGGAGCGCGGCCTCCTGCCCGCGTCTCGAGCCCACGAGCTCGATCGAACCGGGGTCGTGGCCCAGCTCCACGAGCGCCCGGGCGATGGCGAGCGACTCGAAGACGTGGCCGCCGGTCCCTCCGCCCGAGACGACGGCGAAGGGCCGCCGCGTCACGGCAGCGGGGTCGGGCCGCGGGCGGACAGCGGGCGGGCGGCGGGCACCCGCTCGGCACGGGCGACGCTCACGAGGACGCCTGCCGCCGCCATCGTGAGCACCAGCGAGGAGCCGCCGTAGGAGATGAACGGGAGGGGGATCCCGGTCACGGGCAGCAGGCCGATCACGGCCCCCACGTTGATGACCGTCTCCACTCCGATCCACGCCACGAGTCCCACCGCCAGCAGCCCTGCGAAGCGGTCCGGGGCCCGGGCCGCCGCACGGAGCCCGAACCAGCACAGCGCACCGAGCAGCAACAGGACGCAGGCGGCGCCGGCCAGACCCAGCTCCTGGCCGATCACGGAGAAGATGAAGTCCGAGTGCGGGTTGGGCAAGAAGCCCCACTTCTCGGTCCCGCTCCCGAGGCCGACCCCGAAGAGGTGCCCCGAGCCGATCCCGATCAGCGACTGGACCACCTGGTAGCCCGAGCCCGAGGCGTGCGCGCCCGGGTTCAGGAACGACAGCAGCCGCTCGCGGCGATAGGGGTCGACGAGGCTCACGAGCACGGCGAGGACGGCGACTGCGACCCCGATCTTGACGATGGGACGGAACGAGACCCCCGACGCGAACAGGATCGACAGTCCGATGCACCCGAGCACGACCGTCGTCCCCATGTCGGGCTGCATGAGGACGAGCCCGCACGCCGCAGCGGTCAACAGCAGGAGCGGCCCGATGACGGTCCGCTCGCTCCCTCCCGCCTCCTCGCGCCGCACGACGAGGTCGGCACCGAAGACGCACAGCGCGAGCTTCATGATCTCCGAAGGCTGGACGTCGAAGGAGCCGAAGCCGATCCAGCGGCTCGCCCCTGTCGCCTGGACGGCGAGGTGCGGGACGAGGACGAGCAGCAGCCCGCCGAAGGCGACCAGCACGAACAGGCGTGCGAAGCGTCGCCACGCCCGGTAGTCCATGCGGGCGGTCACCACCATCACCACGGTGCCGAGCGCGAGCCACATGCACTGACGGGCGAGGATCGACCACGCAGACCCGTAGGTCTCGATGGAGACGACCTCTGAGGCGGATCCGACCATCACGGTCCCGAGGACCGCCAGCGCGGCCACGAGCGTGACGAGGATCCTCGAGGTGGGGATCTCCCGCATCCGGGTCGCCACGCGTGCCTGGGGCGCCACGCGTGCCTGGGGCGCCACCGACTTGGTCGCCGTCATGAGGTCGCTGCTTCCTTCCCCTCGGGTCCCGACGCACCATCGTCGCCGACACGGGCACGCGTGTGGGGGATGCCGTGCACCCGAAGGCCGTGCACCCGATGGCCGTGCATCAGAAGGCCGTGCATCAGAAGGCCGTGCATCAGAACCTCGCCACCGTGAGGTACACGCCGTAGAAGATCCCGAGCGCCAGCGCGGCGACGAGCCCGGCGAAGATCCACATCCTCACGATCACGGTGGTCTCCGGCCACCCGCTCAGCTCGAAGTGGTGCTGGATCGGCGCCATGCGAAGGATCCGACGGTGGAAGAGCCGGAAGCTCACGACCTGTGCGATGACCGAGAGCGTGACGATCACGAACAAGCCCCCGAGGATCGGGAGGAGGAGGTCGAGGTTCAAGAGCAGGCACAGCGCGCCCAGCCCCGACCCGAGGGCAAGCGATCCGGTGTCCCCCATGATGATCTTGGCAGGAGCGGCGTTCCACCACAGGAAGCCGAGGCACGCGCCGGCGAGCGCGACGGCGGTCAGCGCGAGGTCGATGGCGTAGGCAGGAAGCAGATGGAAGATCTGCCGGTGACGGAAGATCCAGTACCCGAGGATCGCCAGCACCGCGAAGCAGAACGTGGACGAGCCCGCCGCGAGCCCGTCCAGCCCGTCGGTCAGGTTCACGGCGTTCGACGAACCGACGAGGACGAAGACGGCGAACGCCACCCAGCCCGCCTCTCCGAGCTGGAACCCGGGCGAGGTCATCCGCGTGAACGACAGCGTCGTTGCCGTGTGGGCCCAGTGCACCGCCAGCTCCGCGAACACCACGGACGCGACGACCTGCGCGCCGAACTTGGCACGCTTGTTCAGCCCGAGGCTGCGGCGGTTCCGGACCTTTATCCAGTCGTCGAGCAAGCCGATCGCCCCGAACATGGCGATCGTGATGACCACGAGGACCCCCTCGGCCGTGAAGCGCACCTCGGTGCCGAAGTGGCCGACCACGTAGCCGCCGGCGACGGCGGCGACGATCCCGATCCCCCCCATCGTCGGGGTGCCCGCCTTGGCGGAGTGGGTCGCTGGCCCATCCTCCCTGATGGGCTGGCCGATCCGCTTGCGCAGCAGCCATCGGACGAGCACGAGGGTCCCGAGGATGGCGATCCAGAAGGCGGCCGCGCCCGCCGACATGATCGAGAGCACGCTCAGGCGTCCCTTCGGGTGGTGCGAGCCGACCGGAGCGCTGCGACCGCCTGCGCGGCGACGGCGCGGTCGTCGAAGGGGACGCGCCGCTCCCCGACCACCTGCACCGTCTCGTGGCCCTTCCCTGCCACGACGACCACGTCGCCCGGCTGTGCCCGTGCGATCGCCGTCTCGATGGCCCGGCGGCGGTCCGGCTCGACGGTCGCCGCCGTGGGGTCGGCCATGCCCTGGAGGATCTCGGCGATGATGCGCCCCGGATCCTCGGTCCGGGGATTGTCCGACGTGACGACCACCGAGTCGGCGCCGGTCGCCGCGATCCCGCCCATGGCCGGGCGCTTGGCGGCATCACGGTCGCCGCCGCAGCCGAAGACCACGGTGGTCCGCCCGCCGCGCGCGGAGGCGATCCGCCGTGCCTCCCCGAGCACCGCGTCGAGCGCAGCAGGGGTGTGGGCGTAGTCCACGAGCACCGAGAAGCCGAGGTCCCCCGTGTCGACGACCTCAGCTCTGCCCGGAAGCGTCCGGGCCGCCGAGAGCCCCTCGGCGACGACGCCGGGCTCGAACCCCAGCGCGACGCCCGCCTCGGCAGCCAGCAGCGCGTTCCGCACGTTGACCATTCCCGTGAGCGGGACCGACACGTGCTGCCCCCGCCACGTGAAGCTGGACCGGCCGACCTCGAGCGCCACGTCCTGGGCGCAGGCCGCGCTGACGCCCACCGCGGGGACCCCGATGCGCTCGAGCAGCCGCCGTCCCCACGGGTCCTCGCTGTCCACGACCGCCACGCGGGCCCGCTCCGGCTCGAACAAGGTCGCCTTCGCCTCGAAGTAGGCCTCCATCGAGCCGTGGAAGTCCAGGTGGTCGTGGCTCAAGTTCGTGAAGAGCGCGACGTCGAAGCAGATGGTGTCCACGCGCCCCTGGACCAGCGCATGGCTCGAGACCTCCATCGCCACGGCCGGGCGCGGCCCGCTCGGATGGGCGTCGCGCACCGACGCCAGCAGGCGCTGGAGGTCGGTCGCCTCGGGCGTGGTCCGGACCCCGGTGAGCGTCCCGACCACGGTCGTCGGGTGCCCGGCGTGCTCGAGGATGGCGCCGAGCAGGTGCGACACGGTGGTCTTGCCGTTGGTCCCGGTCACCCCGGCCATGAGGAGCGACTCGGCAGGACGACCGTGGAGCGTCGCCGCGAGTCGAGCCATCGCGGCACGCCCCGTCCCCGGGGCGACCCGGGCGCGCGCCACCTCCCCGGGCAGAGGGCCGAGCTCGTGCTCGTGCACGAGGCCGACGGCGCCCCGGCTGACCGCCTCGGCGGCATGGGCGTGCCCGTCGGTCTCCCGGCCCACGAGGCAGCAGAACAGCGCTCCCGGGGTGACCCGCCGGCTGTCGTGCTCGACCGAGGTGACGTCGACGGCGTCGGGGCGGCCCGACGTCTCGAGCACGTCGATCTCGTCGAGCAGGAGGGTCATGCGCACCGGAGGCTGGCGGGGAACGTTGGCACGGACCATCCGTGAGCCGAGACCCCAGCGGATGGTAGCCGTCTCACGCGGATTCCCTGACCAGCGCTGTGAGTGTCTTGGGCGGCGCGGCCTGCGGCTTACCTCCGAGCCCCGGGGTCGTCGGGACGTCGTAGCGGTGCAGCGCGTAGGCCATGATCTTCGAGAACACCGGCGCCGCGACCGCGCCGCCGTAGATGGGGGTCGGCCTGTTCAGGACCACGATCGCAGAGAGCACCGGGTGGTTCGCAGGGGCGAACCCGACGAACGTCGCCTCGAAGGCCCCCGGGACGTACCCGGCCGTGCCGTTGTCCGCCGGTACCTGCGCGGTGCCGGTCTTGCCGGCGACGAGGTAACCGGGCACGGCGGCCGCGACACCGGTGCCCGAGTCGACCACCTGCTCGAACATCGAGACGAGCTCCTTGTCCACGTTGGCGGGCACGACCCGGTGCTCCGGGGACGCGCGCTCGGGGTGCACCGCCCCGTCGGAGCCCACGGTCGCCCGGACGAGCTGCGGGGCGACGAAGACGCCACCGTTGGCGACCGCGTTGTAGGCGTCGAGGACCTGGAGCGGGCTGACGGCATCCACCTGGCCGATGGGCAAGGAGACCCAGTCCGTCGTGGACCACTGCGCCGGCGAGACGACGAGCCCCGGGGACGCGCCGGGGAAGTGCAGCCCGGTTGTCACCCCGAACCCGAGCGCCTTCACCTGGGCCAGCAGTCGTGTCTCCCCCAACTCCTGTGCGATCTCGGAGGTCCCGATGTTCGAGGACTGGGCGAGGATCTGGGTGGCGGTCATCTGCTCGGTCGGGTGCGGTGTCGCGTCGTGGAACAGGTACCCGTCGATCATCCGCTGATCGGGCACCGTGAAGGTGGACTCCGGCGTGATCACGCCGTCGGCCAGCGCCGCTGAGAAGGGCACGATCTTGAACACGGAGCCCGGCTCGTAGAGCTGGGTTGCCGCCGCGTTCGTGGGCGCCTCCTCGACGGGACCTCCTGGCCCGATCACGATGGGACCCGCCACGTGGCCGGAAGACGACGCCGTCGCCGGCTGCGCGGTCGCGCCTGTCCGCGGCCCCACCGTCTTGGGCGCGGCGACGAGGTTGGCCATCGCGAGCAGCTGCCCCGTGGCGGTGTCCATCACCGCCGCCTCCCCGCCGGTGGCGTGTGACGCCACGATCTCTTGGGCGAGGTCCTCCTCCACCGTGTACTGGAGCGGCTCGTCGAGCGTGAGTTCGAGGCCGGTCCCTGCGGCCGGAGGCGACTTCTCGGCGACCGGCGTCCCGGGAAGCTGGACGCCGAGCGGCGACTCGAGCAGGGTCTCGCTCCCGGAACGGCCGGCGAGGAGGCGGTTGTACTGGGCCTCCAACCCCGCGTCGCCCTGGCCGGCCCCGTTCACGCCGCCGACGACCGGTGACGCCAGCCCTCCGTCGGGAGCGACGTCGACCGAGTCGGCGACCATGGTGATGCCGGGGAAGGCCAGCGCCGAGACCTTCTTCGCCTCGGCGACCGGCAGGTGCCGCACGAGCGGGACGTACCCCGACCTCTCGGAGAGCAGCGCGGTCAGCCGTGCCGCTGCCACGTGGAGAAGCGGGGCGAGCGCACGGGCCTCGGACGCCGGGTGCGCGATCTGGAAGTCGTCCGCAAGGACCATGTCGGTCGGGATCGACGTCGCGAGTACCACCCCGTTGCGGTCGGTGATCGTCCCTCGCAGGGCCGGGACGGTCACCGGCTGCATGAGCTCCTGGGCCGCCTCCCGTTCGTACTGCCCCGCGTGGAGGACCTGGACGTCCACGAGCCGCGCGGCGACGACCAGCAAGGCGAGCACGAGCACGAGGCGCGCGGCGCGCAGGCGGCGCACGAGCAGGCTCCGGCGCACGAGCAGGCTCCGGTGCCCGAGCAGGTTCCGGTTCCCGCCGCTCCCCGGACGGGACCAGCTCCGACGGATCCTGCCGGGCGTCGCGGGGGGCAGCCGCCTGCCCCCCTGGGCACCTGCGGCCGGGCGCGCAGATGCCGGTGGGCGCGCCGACGGGGACGGCGCGCGTCGCCGTCGTGGCGGCGCTGGCCGCGTCGCCGTCGGAGGGGGGCTCATCCTCCCGGCGTGGCTGATGGTCCGGGCGCCGGGCCCGCAGCCGTGACCACGTGAGGAGGCGGGAGCGCGGCGTCGAGTGGGACGTGCGCGAGCTGCTGGACCTGGGTCGGCGGTGCCATGTGCAGTGTCTGCTCGGCGACACGCAAGATGCGCGAGGGGTTCTCGAGGCCGGCGAGCGCGAGGCCCTCTCGCTGACGGAGCAGCCTCGCCGATGTGATCTCGCTCTGGACCTGGGTGAGCCGAACCTGGCCTTGTGCGAGCTCCGCATGTCCCACGACCACCATGAGGAGGCTCGCGCTCAGGACCGCGCCCGACAGGACCGGTGCGAGGGACCGCCTGCGGGCGCGCCGTGACCTCGGTGCGACGACCTCGAGCGAGGGCCGACGCGTGCGCTCGACGTGGTCGGCCTGGCGCGCGGCGACGGGCCGGCCCCGCTCGCCAGCACGCGGGCGCCCGAGGGCCATGCTCATGGCGCGACCTTCCGCTCGATCGCGCGGAGCCGGGCACTCCGGGCGCGGCGGTTGTGCTCGACTTCGGCCGCCGACGGCTTGCGGGCGCCACGGAACACGAGCACGTGCTCCGGTCGCGCGCCGCACACGCACGGCAGCCCGGGAGGGCAGGTGCAGCCGCCGGCGACCGCGTCGGCGAAGGCCGCCTTCACGATGCGGTCCTCGCCCGAGTGGTACGAGATCACGACCATCCGCCCGCCGGGGGCGAGCAGTGCCAGGGCGACGGGCAGCGTGCGCACGAGCTGCGGGAGCTCTTCGTTGACCGCGGTCCGCAGCGCCTGGAACACCCGCGTGGCCGGGTGGCCGCGACGGCGTGCCGCGGCGGGCACCGCCCTGGACACGACCTCGGCGAGCTCGACGGTGGTGCCGATCGGCCTCGCCGCCACGATGGCGTCGGCGATTCGCCGGGCGAACCGGCCCTCGCCGTTGGCGGTGAACAGCGCCGCGAGGTCCGACGCGCTGGCCCGGTCGACGAGCTCAGCGGCCGTGGGTCCGCCCAGGGGGTCCATCCGCATGTCGAGCGCGCCCGGCAGCCGGTACGAGAAGCCTCGCTCAGCCCTGTCGAGCTGCGGCGAGCTGACGCCGAGGTCGAGGAGGATGCCTGCGACGGTCGGCACCGCTGCAGGCGAGCTCGGCCAGCCGCTCGGGACGGAGCCCGCCGCGCGCACGATCTCACCCAGCCTGTCGAACGTGGCGTGGCGGACGACGGCGCGCCCCTTGAAGCGCGCGAGGCGCTCACGGGCCGCGGCGACGGCCTCGGGGTCGCGATCGATGGCGAGCACCCCAAGGTGCCCGTGCGCGTCCAGCAGGGCAGCGGCGTGCCCGCCCCCACCCGTGGTGCCGTCGACGACGACGCCCGGCGGCACGCGCCCGAAGAGCGCGACCACCTCGTCCACCATCACGGGCTCGTGCACGTACGTCCAGGCCATCCGCAGCCCCTCGACAAGCGAGGCTCCAGGGGACGCCCCTGGGCGGCCAGGGCAGAAGAGGGCGGAGAAGAAGTCTTCCACCATGCCGGTCGAGGGGCTGCGCATGGTCCGGTGTGCAGATTCGCGGCCGGGAGCCGTGCTCGGCCGCGTCGCGCGCGGCCGTGGATGGTCCTCCTTCCTCCTTGGATGTTGCGTGCTGCGGTGTCGGACCTCGACGAGCCGAGCCGGCGCGCCGCCGGTCAGTCGGCCTCGAGGAACCACCGCTCCTCGGGGGCGACGCGCTCCTCCCACACCGCGGGGTTCCACAGCTCGATCCGGTCGATCGCACCGTGCACGAGCACCTCGCTCTCGAGCTGCGCGAAGCCCCGCAGGTGGGCGGGGATCGGCATCCGGCCCTGCCGGTCGATCTCCACCTCGTGTGAGCTCGCGGCCCAGAGCCGCGCGCGGTTGCGCGCCGTCTGGCCCTGCTCCGCCTGCTCCATCATGGCCTGGAGCTGGCGCTCGAACTCTCCGGGCGTCCACAGGGCGAGGCAGCCCTCCTTGTGCTCGGTGAGGTAGCCGCCTCGCTCGAAGTCGGCACGGAACTTGGCGGGGAGGATCACCCTCCCCTTCGAGTCGAGCGAGTGCTCGTACCTGCCAACGAACGCCGCCATCGGCTCCTGTCCAGTCCCCGTCCCCGTCCACGACGCCCCTCAGCCCGCGCCCCGTGCTCCAGTTGCTCCAGCCTTCGCCCCTGCCGGCTCCATCCCCCCGCAGGCCTCCCGTACCGCCGTGTGACACCCGTGTGCTCCACTTCGAACCACAATGCGCCACTCTACGCCCTATTCCCCCACCGGTCAACAATCCGTCACCCCTCGACACGTCAGAGCCACCCTGACGCGCCAGGCGGGACTGAGGCGGTCTGCGCGACGGAGGCGGGCTGGACGATGGGTCGGACTGCGCGGCGGGCGGGGCTGCACGACGGGGCGGGCTGCACGAGGGCGCGGGCGGGCTGCGGGACGGGTCGATGGAGCGCCGGGAGCAGGAGCACGAGGACGGCCAGTGGCACCCGAAGGCGCCGATACGCCGCGCCTGGATCAGGCGGTCAGCACTTCCCAGCTGTCCGGATCCGGGAGTGCGGCGACGAGGGCGTGCGCGACGCGCCCTGCGAACGGCGCGTCGACCCCGTGCCCGGACGTCCCGAGGTCCCCGATCCCCGCAGCCGCTCCGGCGAGGTACACCGCCAAGGACTCTCGGGCGTCGGCGCTCAGGGCGAGGAGGTCGGCGATGGGGCGCGGGTCCCATCTGCGGTAGGCGCACCCCTGGACGAGCACGCCCTCACGGCTCCGCCACTGCGCGAGACCGACGACCTTGCGGCCCGCGCGGGTGACCTCGCCGGGTCCGAGCCCGGCGAAGCAGACGAGCGTGCTCCACCGGGACGAGACCGAGGGGCCGCGATGGACCTCGAGCGGCGCGGGCCCAAGAGCCCGGGCCCACCACTCTCCCGCGAGGACGGCGCTGAGGCGGGGCTCGACGGACCACAGCGGGTCCCCGCTCGGCACCCACATGTCCGCCCAGACCTGCTCGCCGGGAAGGAGCAGCACGGCCCCACCGCCGCTTCGACGTCGGACCACCTCGACACCCCGGATCCGGGTGCGTCGGAGATCGACGGCGCTCTCGGCCTGGGTGCTCCCGAGGACGAGCAACGGGCGCCCGACGTCGCGCAGGACCACGCGCCGGCCGGCCGAACGGAACGGCTCGACGTCGAACCCCGTCCCCGCGGGCTCGTGTCCCGCCGCGCTCAGGACGCGACTGCCGCTCAGGACGCGACTGCCAGGTACGGCTCCCACAGCGGATCGATCTCTGCGAGGTGGCGGAGCCGCCAGAGATGGCCGTCGGGAGCCCAGGGCTTGAACGAGAGGGTCCAGCCGAGCTCGGAGAGGAGCTGGTCGCCCTTCTTCAGGTTGTCGCGCTTGCAGGACGCCACCACGTTGGTCCACTCGTGACGACCCCCACGGCTCTTGGGGACGACGTGGTCGACCGTGTCGGCAGCCTGTGCGCAGTAGGCGCACACCCCACCGTCGCGCCGCAACACCGCGCGACGGGTGAGCGGCGGGGTGCGCGCCCACCGGGGGATCCGGACCATCCGGGAGAGCCGCACGATGGCGGGCACCTCCACGCTCAGCTGCGCAGAGCGGAACACCCGACCTTCGGAGCGGAAGGCGACGGCTTCGGCACGGCCGTCGAGCATGAGCACCACGGCGCGCCGGTCGGACACAAGGGCGAGCGGTTCGTAGGTCGCGTTGAGCAGGAGGACCCGCTCCATTCCTGGAAGGCTATCGGAGCGCGCGGCGCCGTCGACGCCATCTCTGCGCGCACCACTCCAGGTACGCCACGACGTCCTCTGGCTGCGGCGGGGCGTCGCCGTCCCCCCCGTACGCGGTCTGCATGCGGAAGCGCCAGTACTCGGCGTCCGGCCAGGGCACTGGCGGCCAGCGGCGCCACCATCCGCGCGGAGCCAGGCGCACGGCCGTGACGACCGCGACGGACCAGAGGTGAGGACGACGGACGAGCGCGCCGACTGCGCCCCGCGGAGCTGGCGACGCCCGCGCCGACAGCGGTGGGCGGGCGCCCGGCACCTCGCCGTCGCCGGCACGTGGACCGCTCACGGGGACTCCCCGCTGAGCCCGATCCCCCGGAACCCGACGGCGGCCGCGCCCGCGAGTGGGCCGTCGGCTCCGAGGCCCCCCGTGACGATCCTCGCCCCCGAGCTGAAGGAGAGGCCGGCACGTGCGGAGAGCTCTGCCTGCGCGGCTGCGAAGAAGGGGGTGCCGAAGCCGAGCGCCACGGAGCCCGACACCACCGCGAGGTCGAGGTCCAACAGCGCGGCGACCGACGCCACCGCCCGACCGACGAGCGTCCCGGTCCGAGAGATCACGTCGAGCGACGCCTCAGCAGGGGGACGTCCGGTCACCGCCTCGATGGCGAGACCGGACGCCTCGGCCTCCAGACACCCTCGCCCCCCGCAGGCGCATGTGCGCCCCTCCGGCTCGACGACCACATGGCCGACGTGACCGGCGTTGCCGAGCCGGCCGTCCAAGAGTCGCCCGTCGACCACCAACCCGCCTCCGATCCCGGTGGACACCACCATCGCGAGGTAGTCGTCGACGCCGACGGCACGGCCGTAGCGGCCCTCGGCCAGCGCGAGGGCCTTGGCGTCGTTGTCGACGAAGGTCGGCAGACCGGTCAGGGCATGGAGGCGGCTCCGCAGGGGAAAGGCGCGCCACCCGGGGATGTTGAGCGGGGACACCGACTCGCCGCCGGCGCCCATCGGTCCCCCGCACCCCACCCCGCAGGTCCGCACGTCGGCGACACCGAGCTCGAGGACCCCGCGCACGAGCACTGCCAGGGTGCCCCACAGCGTCTCGGGGTCCGCTGCGCGCGGAGTGGGGACGGACTCCGAGACGACGATCTCGCCGTCGTGCGCCACGACCCCCGCACGGAACTTGGTGCCGCCGATGTCGACGGCGAGGGCGTGAGGCCCGTTCAGCGGTCGCGGCGGAAGAAGCGGGAGCGGATCCACTCCCGGGTCCCGTTCAGGGCGTGCTCGAACCCGGGGGGCTCATCGCCTCCCCGGCGGGCCCGGGTCAGGTCGTGCCAGCTCGCCTTCCCGAGCCGCCGCAGGTTCTGCTCGAACACAACGGCCGACGCGAACATCACCGCCACACCGACCAGGCCGAGGACCACCGACTCCGAGTAGAAGGCCACGAGGATCGCAAGGCCGGCGACGAAGCCCAGTGCCGCCCACTTGCACTGCCGGCCGGCGTGGTGGTACACGCTCTTGCTCCGCACGCGCTCGGCGAACTGAGGGTCCTGGCGGACGAGGGACTCCTCGAGCTCCGCCAGGATGCGCTGCTCGTGCTCAGAGAGCGGCACCGGCGCGCCCCTCCCCGTCTTCGACCTCCGTCCCGTCGCCCTGCAACCTCTGCACGGTGGAGGACCTCCTCGCCCGTCCGCCCGACACGTCCGCGGCCACGGGGACCATGTTCGCGCGAGCACCTCTTGCGGACCAGATTGTATTGCGCCGAGGGACGACCGACACCCCGCCCCTACCCCCTCCCAAGTCTCCTCGCGCGCCGCCTCCTGCGGCGCGTCCACAATGCGGAGGCGCCGGCGCCGAGCATCGCCGAGATGACCACGACGACGACCAGCGGCGCGGCCGTCTGGGTCACCCAGAAGCGGATGCGGACCTCCTGGAGGTTGGCCACGGCGAACCACACGAGCAGCACAAGGGTGAGCCCGCCGGCCACGAGCCGGGCGTCCCGCCTGCGGTCACGCCGGGCCGGCCGCTCCTGCCGGGTCCCGTCGTCGGCGTCCTCGTGACGCCCGGTGCGTGCCGATGCCACCGGCCATTGGTCCCCCACTGCGGTCTCCTTTCGCCCGGCCGGCGGCCGAGGCGCATGCAGGTGCGGCGTCAGCCTCCTGCGCGGACCACGCCCACCGGGCACGACACGCCGGTCCCACCGATCCCGCAGTACCCTCCCGGGTTCGCCGCGAGGTACTGCTGGTGGTAGGGCTCCGCGTAGTAGAAGGGCCCGGCCGGCGCGAGCTCGGTCGTGATCGCACCGAAGCCGGCTTGGCGGAGCAGCCGCTCGTACGCCGCGACGGCGGCCTGCGCGGCCCGCAGCTGCGCGTCCGACGTGGCGAAGATCGCCGAGCGGTACTGCGTCCCGACGTCGTTGCCTTGGCGCATCCCCTGCGTCGGGTCGTGCCCCTCGAAGAAGATCGACAGCAGCTCCTCGTAGGAGATCTCCGCGGGCCGGAACACGCACAGGACAGCCTCGGCGTGCCCGGTGAGCCCCGTGCACACCTCTTCGTAGGTCGGGTTCGGCGTGCTGCCGCCGGTGTAGCCGGCTGCGGTCGTGAACACGCCGGGCGTCTGCCAGAACATCCGCTCGGCGCCCCAGAAGCAGCCCATCGCGAAGATCGCCCGCTCGGTGTCCGCGGGGAACGGAGGGGTGAGCGGCGTGCCGAGCACCAGGTGCCGTTCCGGGACCGGCATCTCCTGCGCCCTGCCGGGGAGGGCGTGCTCGGCGTCGACGATCCGGAGCTCGCGGGCCACGGTTCCAGCCTATCGAGCGGTCCCGCCGATCGGGGCGGCGGGCCTAGGACGCCGGGTGGAGCGCGACGGCGGCGTCCGGAGACACGACCCTGAAGCTGAACGACTCCTCGAGGTAGAGGTGCACGAACCGGTCGTCGTGGTGGTCGTACCCGATGGAGAGGTCCTCCCCGGACTCGAAGAGGAAGTCCCCGCCGCGCAGGCTCACGACCACGGCGCCCCGTACCCCCGGCGCACGCAGGATCGGCCCGCCGAGGATCTCACGGAGGTGGTCGAAGACGACCAGCCCTCCCCGCTCGGTCGACTCGACCACGCCGGTGTAGCCCTCCGGGCCGAGGGCGAGCCCGTACGGGCCGGCGACACCCGAGCCGGCAAGCGTCGCGACGGCAGCGGCCACGCGTTCGGGGTACCGGGAGAAGTCCTCACCCAACGCGATCGGGGGGTGGGGCGACGCCTCGGCGATCCCGCGTACCTGCGCGTCGGGCCATCCGTGGACCAGCGCGACGTTCTCGGCCTGCGCCATCGCCTGCGCGGCATCGTCGAGCGGCCCGAGGTCGACGTCCAACGCCCCCCTCGCCGCGTCCGAGAGCTCTTCGAGCGACAGGGCGAACGGCGCGCGCAGCTCGACCACGGGGACCACCACCCGTCGCCGCGCGACGAGGCCGGCAAGGGGGGCCGGGACCGGCTCGACCCTGCCGGTCGAGGTAGCCGAGTAGCGCCAGCCAAGCGGACCGGAGAAGTCGACGAGCTTCCTCACGGCGAGGGCCGGCGCGAGGCGTTCGCGCGCCTCGCCGTCCACGACGGACCATGCCTCGTCGCTGAGCGGCGCGACCGAGCGCAGCAGATGGTTCACCCTTCCCACCCCCTCCTCAGGACCTCGAGCCCCCGATGCCCAGTGACCCGGTCCCGCCGGCACCCGCCGCGCCATCCCCACCCGGTCCCTCGGGGCTTCGCCCCTCAGCCGCCGACTCGATGGCGGTGATCGGGCCATCGGTGAACAGGTAGGTGCGCATGTGCTCGTCCAGCACGGGGTCGCGACGCCGGAGCCACTCGAGGAGCATCATCGCGTGCTCTTTCTCCTCGTCGCGGTTGTGCGCGAGGATCGCCTCGAGCTCGGGGTCCTGCGCCGCGTCCACCCGCTGGTCGTACCAGTCGGCCGCCTCGAGCTCCTCTTGGAGGGACGTCAGCGCACGGTGACGGTCGACGGTCTCGGGGCGCAACAACGCCTCGTTCTCGTGCAGACCCTCGCTATTCGCCATGGCTCCTCCTCGACCCGCCCACGGGCACCCGACCCTCGGGCTCCCGGTGCAACGTAGCGGGACGTGCTCGCCCCTCGCCGCCGTCCCGCCCGCGCCTCACTGCTGGTAGTGCTCGACGGTCGCGGCAGGGCGCTCCTCGGCCTCGTCGGGATCTCGGCCAGCCCGACGCAGGGCGCGTCGCTGGCGCAGGAGGTCCCAGAGCTGGTCGAGGGTCACCTGCAGACGTTCCAACCGGTCCCGCTCGTCGGGCCGCAACCCTTCAGCCGCGTGGGCCTCCTCCAGGCTGCGCTCTTCGTCGGCGAGCTGCCCGATCCGGTGGATGATCTCGTCGTCGTCCACGACTGCCCCTTCCTTTCCCTCGACGTCAGGCTACGGCCGCCAAGCCCTCGTCCCCGGTCGCGCCATCTGCGCCGCGTCCTTGCGGCCCGGAGCGGGCCCCGTCGCAGAACGCGCGCTCCAGCACGTCGGTGATGCTCGACACGAGATGGAACGTGAGGTCTGCACGCACGTCGTCGGGAACGTCTTCGAGGTCGGGGGCGTTGCGCGCCGGCAGCACGACCTCGCTGAGGCCCGCACGGTGCGCAGCAAGCACCTTCTGCTTCACGCCCCCGATCGGGAGCACGCGTCCTTGCAGCGTCACCTCTCCGGTCATACCCAGCTCCGTCCGCACCGGCACGCCCTTGAGGAGGCTCACGAGGGCAGCGGTCATCGTGACCCCTGCCGAGGGGCCGTCCTTGGGAACGGCCCCTGCGGGCACGTGCAGGTGGAACCGCTTCGAAGCGAAGCCTCCCGGGTCGAGGCCGAGCTCCTCGGCGTGGGACCGAACGTAGGAGAGCGCGATCTCCGCCGACTCCCTCATCACCTCGCCGAGCTGCCCCGTGAGCGTCAGACCCTCGGTCCCCTCCGACACCGACGCCTCCACGTAGAGCACGTCGCCGCCCGCTCCCGTCACGGCGAGCCCGGTGGCGACGCCCGGCGCGGCGGTCCTGTCCGCTGCCTCGAAGTGGAAGCGCGGCCTGCCGAGCCACGTGGCGACCTCATGGGCATCCACCGTCACCGGCGCCTGCGCGCGCCCCGACGCCAGTGCGGCGGCAGCCTTGCGCGCGAGCCGGCCGAGCTCGCGTTCGAGCCCGCGCACTCCCGCCTCGCGCGTGTAGTCGGCAACCATGCGGTGCAGCGCCTCGTCGGTCACCACGAGCTCGTCCGCGTCGAGCCCGCTGCGGACGAGCTGGCGTGAAAGGAGGTGGTGACGGGCGATGGCCACCTTCTCCGACTCGGTGTACCCGTCGAGCCGGATGACCTCCATGCGATCGAGGAGCGCAGGCGGCACCGTGTCGGTCACGTTCGCCGTCGCGACGAACAGGACGTGGGACAGGTCCAGCTCGACCTCGAGGTAGTGGTCCCTGAACGTGTGGTTCTGGGCCGGATCGAGCACCTCGAGGAGCGCGGAGCTCGGGTCACCTCGGAAGTCGGACCCGATCTTGTCCACTTCGTCCAGAAGGACGACCGGGTTCATGGTCCCGGCCTCGCGCAGCGCGCGGACCAGCCGCCCTGGCTGCGCGCCGACGTACGTGCGTCGGTGACCGCGGATCTCGGCCTCGTCGCGGACTCCGCCGAGGGCGACCCGCACGAACCGCCGCTCGAGCGCGCGCGCCACCGACTCCCCGAGCGACGTCTTGCCGACGCCCGGCGGGCCCACCAGGAGGAGGATCGCCCCTGCCCCCCTGTCGCCGACGGCGACGAGCCCGCGCTCGGCACGGAGCTTGCGCACCGCGAGGTGCTCGAGGATCCGCTCCTTCACCTCCGCCAGCCCGTCGTGATCCTCGTCGAGCACGCGCGATGCGGCGTCGACGTCGAGGCGGTCCTCGGACTCCACCCCCCAGGGAAGCTCGAGCACGGTGTCGAGCCAGGCACGGATCCAGCCGCTCTCGGGGTTCTGCTCGCTCGTGCGCTCGAGGCGGTCGACCTCGCGCTCGACGGCCGCGCGCACGGCCGCCGGGAGCGGGCGCGCCGCCAGCTTGGCGCGGTAGTCGTCCGGGTCCCCAGCACCCGGGTGCCCGCTCAGCTCCCCGAGCTCCCTTCGGATCGCCTCGAGCTGCCTGCGCAGGAGGAACTCGCGCTGGGTGCGCTCCATGCCCTCCTCCACGTCGGTCTTGATGCGCTCCCTCAGCGCGAGGTCCGCGAGGGTGTCACGTGCCCAGCCCAGCACGAGGCGAAGCCTCGCTTCGACGTCGAGGGTCTCGAGCACCTGCACCTTCTGGGCGAGGCTGAGGTCGGGCGAGTACCCGGCGAGGTCGGCGAGCCGACCGGGATCGGTCACGTCCCGCAGCTGCGCCGCGATCCGACGCTCGCCACGGCCGATCAGGATGTTCTCGAGCACCGCGCGGTACTCCCGGGAGAGATCGGCGACGGCCTGCGACACGGGCTGCTCCTCCACTGGGTCCGCCTCCACCCACAGGGCGTCTCCGGTCCCGGGCACGCCGGTTGCGATGTGGGCGCGCCGGTCCCCGCGCACCACGATCGCGATGAGGCCGCCGGGAAGCTCGGCTCGCTCGGCGATCTCCGAGACGACGCCGACCGACGCGTAGCGCCCGTCGATGTGCGGGACGAGCAGGAGCCGCCCCCCTGCGGACGCAGCCGCCTCGGCGGCGGCCACCGCCTCGGGCGACTCCAGCGCGATCGTGAAGACCATGCCGGGCAGCATCACGCCGGACTTCAGGGGGAGGAGGGGAAGGGTCACGCGTTCCAAGGGGATCACTCCGATCTGCCCGCGACGCCGACGGGTGGTCCCCCGCCGCGCGCCCGGTCAAGAGGACAACGCCAGAAGGGGACCGCGCTATTCCGCGGCCATTCGGCGCCGCGCTGCTCCTGCGCGCCGCGCTCAGGACGGGCTCGCGCGCCAGCGCGGGAGGTAGACCCGCGCCTGCCAGGCGCCCGTGAGCGGCATCAGCGCGAGCACCTCCCCCGCGCGTAGCGTCCAGTGGAGCACGTCGGCGCAGGACGCGTCCTGCGCGGGATGGACGATGAGGCCTCGCTTCCCGTGGTCCTGGCGGACGAGCCAGCCGGCCGGGACCGGCACGCCGAGCTCACTGAGCTGCGCCGCCGCACCACGGCCACGCGGGTGCAGGATCCCCACGGTCTGCGATGCCGGCGAGCCGCGGGCGCCGCGCGGCATCCAGGTGCACATGCTCACCGGCAGCTCCGGGGAGCCGAACAGCCCGGAGAAGATCCCCCGCGGCGGCAGCTCCGCGGCCTCTCCGGGCACGCCCGGGAGGAGGTTGATCCAACCGTCACGGGCCGCGGACAGCGCATCCATGTGCCTCAGGACGTCAGCCGTTGCCGGCGGGCGGAACTCCAGCTCCTCGAGGATGCGGCGGGGCACCACGCAGACGGTCTAGCCACTTGGATCGGCGGACGCGCCCGTGCCCTGTCCGGGGGGCTCGGCATGCCGGCCCTCGAACGATCCGACTGGATGCAGCCGGTCGTGCGCGTCCTCCACCGCCCGCGCGCGAGCGCGCGCCGCCGCCTGCACCGCATCCCGGCCAGGGCCCCCCGACGTCGGCTCCTCCGGCGCACCCGGCACGTCGAGGAGCGCGCCCAAGGTCGCCGCCGTCGATCGCCGGACCGCCTGGAGGTCGTACCCGCCCTCGAGGAACAGGACCAGCCGGCCCGGCGCCGGCGCCAACTGGGCCACGGTGCGCGCGAGCGCCGCGAAGTCGGCGCTCGACAGCCCGAGCTGGGCGAGCGGATCCGCCCGATGCGCATCGAACCCGCAGGACACGAGGACCCAGTCGGCACCGAACGTCTCGGCGACGGGCGCCACCACGTCGTCGAACGCCGATCGCACGACGTCGCCCGTCGCGCCGGGTGGCAGCGGCACGTTCAGGGTGGCGCCGACGGCGCCCGAACCGCCGACGTCCTCCGGGCGCCCGGTCCCGGGGTAGAGCGGCCACTGGTGGGTGGACACGTACAGCACCGCCGGGTCGTCCCAGAAGATCTCCTGGGTGCCGTTCCCGTGGTGGACGTCCCAGTCGACCACGAGGACGCGCGCCCCGTCCGCCGCGAGCGCCGCCGCGGCGACCGCGACGTTGTTCAGCAGGCAGAATCCCATCCCCCTCCCGCGCTCGGCGTGGTGCCCGGGCGGCCGCACGACGGCGAAGGCCACCCCGTCGCCTCGCGCCGAGAGCTCCTCCACGGCCGACAGCCCCGCGCCCGCCGCGCGGCACGCGGCGTCCCACGAGGTCGACGTCACGTAGGTGTCGGGGTCGAGCGATCCACCCCCGCGCCGTGAGAAGTCCGCCAGGGCGTCCAGGTACCTCTGGTCGTGCACCCTCGAGAGCTCCTCGCGCGTCGCGAGGCGGGCGTCCACGTGGACCAGGTCGCCGCCCAGGTGGAGGTCGTCGACGCCGTCGAGCACCGCGCCGATCCGTGCGGGGCGCTCCGGGTGCGCGCCGCCGTCGTGCGCGGAGTCCCCCACGGGCCCGACGAGGATCAGCACGGTCCCCCCTCCCGTCGGGTGCGGGCCGTGCCGCCGCGCGAGAGACTGCGGACGTGCGATCGCCCGGCTCGATCGTGTTCCGCGACCGCTCCGACGCCGGCCGCCGGCTCGCACCCCTCCTCGCCGGTCACCAAGAGGCGCGGACGGTGGTGTGCGGCCTCCCGCGTGGGGGCGTCCCGGTCGCCGCCGAGGTCGCCGCCGTCCTCGGGGCGCCGCTCGACGTGCTGCTGGTGCGCAAGCTCGGGGTCCCCGGCCAACCCGAGCTCGCTCTCGGCGCGATCGGAGAGGGCGGCGTGCGCGTCGTGAACGACGCCGTTCGCCGGGTGGCCCAGGTGGACGAGCGGGCGCTCGCCGAGATCGAAGCGCGCGAGCGTACGGTGCTCGCCCGCATGGCACGCACCTTCCGACGCGCCGGGCCCCCGGTGCCGCTCCAGGGCCGAACGGTGGTCGTCGTGGACGACGGGATCGCCACCGGGTCGACGGCCCGCGCCGCGTGCCTGGTCGCTCACGCGCACGGCGCCTCTCGCGTCGTCCTCGCCGCGCCGGTGATCCCCGCGTCCACGCGCACCTCGCTGCGCGACGTCGCCGACGAGATCGTCTGCGTCGCCTCGCCGGAACGGTTCGTCGCCATCGGGCAGTGGTACGAGGACTTCGGCCAGTTGACGGACGACGAGGTCATCGACCTCCTCGACCACGCCGGCGCCGTCCACGGGGAGGGAACGCCGTGCGCGCTGGAGCTGCCCACAGGCACGACGCTCCCAGGGACGTTGCTGCTCCCGCCGGCTCCGGAGGCACTGGTCGTCTTCGCCCACGGAAGCGGGAGCAACCGTTCCAGCCCTCGCAACCGTGCCGTCGCCCGGAGACTCGCCGGGGCGCGGCTCGGCTCGCTGCTCGTCGACTTGTTGACCCCAGCCGAAGCCGAGGACCGCAGGAGGGTCTTCGACATCGAACTCCTCTCCGAGCGTCTGGCGCACGCTACCCGCCGTGCGGGCTCGTCGCTCCCCGGGGCTCCCATCGGCTACTTCGGTGCCAGCACCGGTGCGGCGGCGGCGCTGTTGGCGGCGGCGGCGCCGGGCTCGGCGGTGCGAGCCGTGGTCTCGCGCGGCGGGAGGCCGGACCTCGTCGGTCCACGTCTGCGCGACGTCCGCGCGCCCACCCTGCTGATCGTGGGTGAAGGCGACCGCGAGGTGCTCGCCCTGAACCGGCGCGCGTCGGCGACCATGCGCTGCACGCGCGAGCTCACCGTCGTCGCGGGCGCCACCCACCTCTTCGAAGAGCCCGGCGCGCTCGAGCAGGTCGCGGACCTCGCCGCCTCCTGGTTCTCCACGCACCTGCTCGGGCACCGCGCGGCCCGGCACCGCAGCGGGGGTCTTCAGGGAAGACCGCACGGTGACCATCAAGGCACGTCACACGACGAGCAACCCAAGGGAGCGACACGACCATGACCTCGACCTCGGAACTTCTCGTCGACGGCTTCCAGCGCGTGCACGGGATCGTCCATGGGGTCGTGGAGGGGCTCCCCGCTGATGCCCTGGCCTTCTCGCCCGGGTCCGACGCCAACCCGATCGGATGGCTGGTGTGGCACCTGACGCGGGTGCAGGACGACCACGTCGCGTCGGCTGCGGGCACCGAGCAGCGCTGGACCGCTGCAGGCTGGGCGGAGCGGTTCGCCCTGCCGTTCGATCGATCGGCAACCGGCTACGGCCAGCGACCCGAAGAGACCGCGCTCGTCACCGCCGACGGCGCGCACCTCCTCGGGTACTTCGACGCCGTCCACGCGTCGACGATCGGCTTCGTCGAGCGCCTCGCAGACGCCGATCTCGACCGGGTGGTCGACACCAGGTGGGAGCCGCACGTCACGCTCGGCGTCCGGCTCGTGAGCGTGCTCGCCGACGACCTCCAGCACGCAGGACAGGCGGCGTACCTGCGCGGCCTGTACGAACGTCGCGCCTGAGGGGCCGGCGCGCAGCCAGCGGCTCCCGAGCGCAGCTGCACCCGGCCAGTGTGCTGCAATGGACGAGTGCGGGGCGTCTCGGTGCTCGCGGCCGTCCTGGGCCTCGCGCTGGCGGCGTGCGGGACGCCGTCCGTCCGCTCAGGGTCGGCCGGCTCGGTGCCGCGGCACGCCACACCTCCGGCACGCTCCACGACGAGCACGGGCGTTCCCCGCAGCACCGCCCCTCCGCCGACGTCCAACCCGCCGACGTCCACCTCGCCCGCCGCCTGCGTGACACCCCCCGCGCGCTGGTCGCCGTCGCGCCTCGCCTCCCAGCTCCTCATGGTCCTCGGCAACTTCACAACGGCGGCCTCGCTCGCTCCGGACGCGGAGGCGGGCGCAGGAGGGTTCACCTTCCTCGGCGAGCCGGGTGCCTCCGAAGGTCCCGCGCTGCACGGCGCGCTCGCAGGCCTCGACGCGGATGCCGCAGGCGCCGGCCAGGTCGAACCATGGATGGCCACCGACACAGAGGGCGGCACAGTGTCGCGCCTCGCCAACGTCCTCGGTGCCATTCCCTCGCCTCGCGCCATGGCGGCGGGCTGGACGCCAGCACAAGTGGAGTCGACCATGCACGCGCGCGCGACGGCGTTGCGCCAGCTCGGGATCACGATGGACCTCGCTCCGGTGCTCGACACCGCGCAGCCGACAGACCCGGTTGCCGACGAGTCGCAACGGTCCTTCAGCACAACACCCCAGGTGGTCGCCACCTACGGCGCCGCCTACGCCGCAGGCCTGCGCGCGGGCGGAGTCGAGGCCGTGGGGAAGCACTTCCCCGGGCTCGGTCACGCGTCGGCCGACACCGACACAGGCCCGGCGGACGACCCACCGCTCGTGCAGCTTCGCGCCGACGACCTCGTGCCCTTCACACGCGTCGTCGCCTCGGGCCTTCCCGTGGTGATGGTCGGGCATCCCATCGTGCCCGACCTCTCCGGCGGGCTACCTGCGAGCCTCTCGCCTGCGACCTATCGCCTCCTGCGCGCCACACTGCACTTCGGCGGCGTCGTCATGACCGACGCGCTCGGCGCTGGCGCGATCAGCGCGGCCGGCTACAGCGAGGCAGCGGCTGCCCTCGCGGCCCTGCGCGCCGGGGCGGACATGCCGATGGTCGACGCGTCCACATGGCAGCCGGTCCTCCAGGCGATCGTCCAGGCCCTCGGCAACGGATCCCTGCCGGTCGCCCAGGCGGACGCGTCCGTCGGCCGGATCCTCCGTGCCAAGGGCGTCACGATCTGCGCGCACTGAGCTGCGCGTGCGACCGAGTGGCGCCCCGCGCGTCAGGGTCCCTCACGCGTGCCCTCGGCCGAGCGGGAGCCGCCTGATCACCGCACCTTCCTCGGCACCCGTCGCGTCGGGTCCCTTCGACCGTCGCTCAGCTGCGACGAACCCGGAGACGACCGCTCCGGCCGGGTGGCGGAGGAACGGGATGCGGGCAGCGCCGTCGGGCCGTTGGGCGAGGACACCGGCACGGTGCCCGGTCGCCACGCTGTCGACTGCCAGGCGGAACTGCTCCCACCGATGGGTTGCCCACAGGATCGTGCCTGCAGCGAGCGCGAGCGGAGCCACCCAGTCGAGCAGCGTGAAGGCCACCGCACCGGACAACAGGGCGGTCGTCGCGCTGGCGACTGCGACCGCGAGGGATCCCGCACCCCATGCGACCGTGATCTCGACGTTCACCCGTGAGAACCGCGGGTCGTCCCGCAGGGCGGGGGCGACGAGTGCCCCCGTGTACCGCTCGCTCAGCGGCGTGAAGGCGAGCGAGCCGAAGGCGAGCACGCTGAGGCAGAGGAGGACGAGCGCCCGAGGGAGGCTCACCTGCCCGTTCCACGCCGGCGATGCGAGGCCCGAGACGAGGCAGCCGGCGAACAGCACGAGCGCGACCCAGGGGACGAGCGCGTGCCGCCCGCGCCAGTACGACCACGCCACGAGCCCAGCGCTGCAGACGAGGGCTCCGGCGCCTCCCCAGGCGACGCCCAGACCCGACTTGCGGTCGATCACGAGGAACACGAGCCACGGCAAGGTGTCTGCGTACGCCTCGGCGTCCATGAGCGCCCCCTCGTGCGAACAGCCGTCTGTGACGTGCGAACATCCGTCTGCAGCGAGCGGCCTCGACCGTCTCGACGCGCCTTCCCACCTGCAGCGACCTGGTTCTTGGGCTAGCCTGCCCCACAGTAACCCGGACCGGACGCAACCGGCACTTCGTGAGCAGAAGGAAAAGAGTGCACCCCGCAACCTCCCCGGGAGCCGACCGTTGACCGCCGTCTCGCAGGCCGAGCCCGCCGTGAGCGATGTCGTCGACGTCGTGGACGCGATCGACGCGGCCCAAGCCGTGCTCCGCGGGATCGCCGAGCAGGCGCTCGCCGAGCTCGGCGGGGGGATCACCACCACCCAGCTTCGCCTCCTCGACCGCCTCGCACGCCTCGGGGAGTCGAGGCTCATCGACCTCGCCGACGCGCTGTCGATCGCCCCGTCGACGGCCACCCGGCTCTGCGACACGCTCGCCGAACGACAGCTGATCGTCCGCCACCGCCGCGGGCGCGATCGCAGGGAGCTCCAGATCCGCCTGACCGATTCGGGCAACCAGCTCCTCGACGCCGTCCGCCGGCGGACGTTGACCGGCTGGTCCCGGGCGCTGGCACCACTCGGCGCCGAAGAGCGCACGTACCTCGCGCGGGTGCTCGCGGCGCTCGCCGCTGCCGACACCCCCGACTCCGAGCCGTCCGCGACAGGCACCGGCATCACCGCCTGAGAAGGCGCCGGGGCGCTCCTAGGGCGATCACCTCCCCCACGGAGACCGTGCGGTGCGCCCGGCGACGCGTCGAAGAGCCAGCGCGACGAAGCCCCTGGGGCGGAGGGGGGTTACCAGGGGCCTCGTCTTTGGCTGGCACCCAGCACAAGAGCCGGGCCTACGAATTCTACCGGCCAGCGGCGGTCCTCAAACCTCCCAGCCGACGATTTTCCCGGGGCTCCGCTGCGCTGCCCCGCGCCGCTGCGCTGCGCGGCCCGGTCAGCGCACGCCCCACGGGCGGAACTGCACGCTGATGCGAGGACCGGTCGGGCGCCTGCGCTTGGGCACGGCGTGCTCCCAGGTCCGCTGGCAGCTTCCGCCCATCACCAGCAGGTCGCCTGCGGACAGGTCGACGTGGATGGCGGTCCCTCCGCCGCGCGGACGGAGGAGGAAGCGGCGCGTGGCGCCGAGCGAGACGATCGCGACGACCGTGTCCTCGTGGGAGGAGCGGCCGATCCGGTCCCCGTGCCAGGCCACGCTGTCGCTGCCGTCGCGGTACAGGCACATGCCGATCGTCTCGAAGGGCTCCCCCAGCTCGTCTCGATAGTGGTCGCCGAGCGCCGCACGCATCGCGCCGAGTGCAGGGTCCGGCAGGGCTGTCCCGACGTCGTAGAAGCACACGAGCCTCGGAACGTCGACCATCCGGTCGTACATCGGGCGCCGCTCGGCTCTCCACGGGACCGCGTGCTCGAGCCTCGAGAAGAGCGCCCCGGCGCCCGCGACCCAGCCCGGCCGGACGTCCAGCCAGGCTCCGCGAGCGAGGACCGTCCGGCTGACCCCCTCACCGAGGTCCCGGAGCCGTACGTCCTCCCCCGCAGAGAACAGCGTCTCTTGCAGCACGCTCGCCGTCCCTTGGGGCACCGCCGCCATCGTAGCGAACACGTGTTCGTCACGCAGGCACCCCCGCGTGGAGCCCGGCAGCCGGAGCTCTCCCGGCCGCCCGCGTCCATCCCTCCCCGCTCCGGCCCCGTACGCTCGACCGGCGATGGCCCGGCGCCGGCGAGCCCGCATCGGCGCGGCGGCGGTCCCGATCGGGCGAACCGCCGCCATCGGCCTCGCCGCGCTCGGGGGCCTCGCCGCGCTCGCGGGCCTCGCCGCCGCAGTGGGCCCTGCCGCTGGCACCCGGCTCGCACCGCTCCGCCCCGGCACGCCGGCGGCGTCGGGCTGGACCGTCTACCACGGTGCCTCCGATGGCGACGGCGTCGCCCGCGACGCGATGCGCCTCTCGGACCCTGTCCTGCACTGGCGCGCCGGGCCCCTCGACGGCGCGCTCTACGGCGAGCCGCTCGAGGCGGAAGGACGCGTCGTCGTCGCGACCGAAGCCGACACCGTCTACGCCCTCGCGGCCGACACCGGAGCCGTCCTGTGGACCACCCGTCTCGGTGACCCGGTGCCCGCCGGGGAGCTGCCGTGCGGGAACATCGCCCCCACCGTCGGGGTCACGGGCACCCCGGTCATCGACCTGTCCCGCGGCGAGCTCTTCGTCGTCGCCGACGTGCTGCGCGCGGGCGGGCCCTCCCACGTCCTCGTCGGGCTCGACCTGTACTCGGGCAGGATCCTCTCGCGCCGCGACGTCGACCCCCCGGGAGCGGACCCGGCGGCGATCTTGCAGCGGACCGGCCTCACCCTCGACGGCGCCCGCGTCGTCTTCGGCTTCGGGGGCAACGACGGCGACTGCGGGCCGTACCACGGCTGGGTGGTGTCCGCGCCGGTCTCGGGGTCCGGTCCCGTCCTCCGGTACGAGATCGCCGTCCGCCCAGGCGACCGTCAGGGAGCGGTCTGGATGGGCGGTGCGGCGCCAGAGGTCGGCGCGCACGGGACCCTGTGGATCGCCGTCGGCAACAGCGCGCAACTCGCCCCTCCCTTCGACGGCAGCGACTCGGTGGTCGAGCTGAGCCGACGGCTCCGGCGGATCGGCCTCTTCGCCCCTGCCGATTGGGCGCGGGACAACCAGGGCGATCGCGATCTCGGCTCGACGGCGCCTGCGCTGGTCCCCAACGGCACGGTGGTGCAGGTGGGGAAGTCCGGCACGGCGTACCTGCTTCGCCGCTCGCACCTCGGAGGTGTCGGGAGCGACGTCGTGTCGGCGCCCGCGTGCGACGGGACGGACGCCGACGGAGGAGACGCCGTGCTCGGCACGACCGTGTACGTCCCCTGCCAGGGAGGGATCGAGGCGTTCCGCGCCGAGCGCTCCGTGCTCACCGAGCGCTGGGACGCCCGAGGGACGGTCCCGTCGGGTGACGGTGTCCCGGACCGCCCTCCGATCGTGGCGGGAGGGCTCGTGTGGGCGATCGGGACAGGCACGCTCTTCGGGCTCGACCCCTCGAGCGGCAGGGCGCAGGTCCGCCTGCCGATCGGCTCCAACGCCAACGACTTCCCGACGCCCTCTGCAGCCGACGGGCTCCTGCTGGTCACCGGTGGCACGTCCGGGGACGAGGTGCTCGCGTTCGGCGACGCGACCGTGCGTCCCCTCCCACCCGCAGCCGCTGCGCGCTCACCCCGTGCCGGGACACCGCGCGTCCGTCGACGGGTCACCAGAGCGTTTGCAACCGGCGCGAAGCGGGGAAGGGCAGGCCGTGCGCATCGACGCCGGAACGGTCATCGCCTCCCGCTACACGCTCCAGCGTCCGATGGCGGCCACGAGCACCGCACAGGTGTGGGACGCCCATGACCGTCTGCTCGTGCGGCGCGTCGCGCTCAAGCTCCTGCGGCCCGAGCTCGCGGACGCCGAGGAGGCCCGCCGCCGCTTCTGCGCCGACGCCCGCAGCGCCGCCAGGCTCGCGCACCCCGCCGTCGCCAGGGTCTTCGACTACGGCGCCCACGGATCGACCCTCTACGTCGTCACCGAGCTCGTGGAGGGCGAGGACCTGAGCTCGCTCCTCGCCCGGCGGGGCCCCCTCGACGCCGCGCAGTCCATGCGGGTCGTCGCGCAGGTCGCCTCGTTGCTCGCCGCCGCTCGCGCGTGCGGGGTCCCGCACCGCCGGATCGAGACCGCCGACCTGGTCGTCGAGACCGAAGGGCGCGTGAAGGTCGTCGACCTCTCCCCGTCGGGACCCCCCGGGACCCCGACGGGGAAGGTCGAGGACGAAGCCGACGACGTCCACGCGTTGGGGGTCATCGCGCAGCGGTGCCTGACGGGCACACCGGCATGCGGGGACGTCAACCCCGCCGTTGCGACGCGGCTGGGCTGCCGTCACGACGGCGCGCGCGTGGCGACGATGCCTGCAGACGTCCGGCGGCTCGTGACCCGCATGCTCGAGCCCGACCACTTCCGGAGCGTCGCGACGGTCGCGGAGGTCGCCTCCCTTGCGGAGGGGCTCGCCGAGGCGCACGCGGCCGAGCCGCACGAGCCCCGCCACCCGGGCCGTGGGACGGCACACCTCCGGTGGTCACCGAGCAGGTCCCTGAGACGCCCCTGGCGGCAGCCTGCGGCGCTGCTGCGCGCCCAGTTCGGCCACGTGGGCGCTCAGCCCGACGCGTCCTTGCTCGGTATCCCCGACAGGACGGCAGGAGCGTCCGCCGGCGCCAGGTAGGTGGCCGCGCGGACGCGGCCCCGGTCGATCTCGAGCAGCCACACCGAGCCCTTCTCGTGAGCAGCGCCCGGGCCGAAGGCGTGCGCACCTGGGCTGGCGAGGCGGCGCTGGAGCTCTTCGATCGTCTCCCCGTGCGTGCACACGACCACCGGAGCGCTTCCCGCGGCGAGCGCCCGCAGGAGGGCCGCCGCCGCCCGGCCGGACCCCGGTCCGAGGGCGTCGGCGCGCTCGATCGGCACGCCGAGCGCGGCCGCGAGCGGTTCCACCGTCTGGATGCACCGCAGGAGCGGGCTCGACACCACCCGGTCCGGGTGCCTCGGGACGAGGAGCCCCACCAGCGCGTGGGCCTCACGCCGGCCGCGGGCGCTGAGGGGCCGGGACCGGTCGTCTCCGGTCCACCTGTCCCTGCTTCCGGCGTGCCCGTGCCTGACCAGCATCACCTCCACCCTCTCGAGGCTACGCGGTGCCCGCACGCAGCCGCGGCGGCACCTGCCTCGAGGTCGTGAGCCCGGACGCCTCGGCCTCGGACCGACTGTGTATCGTTGGTCGGGCAGATCGCGCGTTGCGCCCCCGAGTCCGTCGCGCGTCGCGGGGCGGGGGCGCACGGACCCGGCGGAGGGAGGCGACATGGCGCTCACGACGACAGGCCACACGGAGGGCACGGCGGTCCAGGCCCTCGCCGAGAGGGCTCCGCACGCGCCGGACGCTGAGGGCACGCGCGGCGTCACCGGGTCGTCCATGCAGATCATCCCCACGCGCGCCTTGCCGGTGGTCGGCGCCGTGCTCGTCCTGCTCGTGGTGGCGATCGCCGGCAACTGGGCCTGGGCGATCGACTTCTTCCACGTGGCCGGCGGCGCGCTGTGGACGGCCATCGACCTGTTCTTGGGCTTCGTGATCGGTCCGATCATGGGGAAGCTCTCGATCCCCGCGAGGGTCGAGTTCACCAAGCGCCTGATGCCCAAGATGGTGGTGCTGATGCCGACCCTGGTCGTCTGCACCCTGGCCGCCGGATGGCAGCTGGCCCGTCATCTCGGGAACCTCTCGAGCGCCTACCCCGAGCACGGCTGGGTGGTCGCCTCCTTCGTCGTCGTGGCGGTGATGGCGGTGGTCGCCATCGGGCTCCTCGAACCAGCGAACCTCGCCGTCCTCTTCGAGCTCCGCAAGGACCGCCCCGACGGCGAGCTGATCGGCCGCCTCATGCGGCGCTTCATCTACGCCGCAGGGGTGACCGGGGCCATGCAGGTCGCGACCCTCGTCATCATGACCAAGCTCGCCACGGGATGAGGTGGGACAGGTGACCGTTCACGGAGAGCCCATCCACGGAGCGCCTGTCCACGGAGAGCCCGTCCGCGGGGCCGGTGGCCCCGAGCAGCAGGGCGCGTCGGCTCCTCGGTCAGCCGACAGCGCGGCGGGGGTGCCGGTCCCGCTCATGTGCGTCGTCTCGATGGCGCTCGTGCTGGTGAGCGGCATCTACCTCGCGGCCTACCTGCCCCGCAGGGCGCCGCTCGACCCTGCCGTCGCCCTCGTCGCCGCGTCCGGCGCCGTGCTCATCGTCGCCGTCTCCCTCATCGCACGGCTCCGGAGCTTCGCGTGGAGGGTCTTCTTCACGGTGGCAAAGTGGGCCCTCCTCGCCTACGGGGTGATCGCCGGGATCCTCGAGTACGTCTTCGTCTACGACGGCACGCGCGGGTCGATGCTGGTGCTCCTCACGCTGTCGCTCCTCGTCTTCGCAGTCGACATCCCGGTCTTGTGGGCCTTCTCGGTCGCGCGCTTCCAGCCCGCGCGCGCCCGCAGCTGAGCGCACCGCCGCTCCCCCATGACCAGGCGCGGGTGGGCGTACTTCGTCGCCGTCGGCGTCGTGTGGGGCCTCCCGTACCTGCTCATCCGGATCTCGGTGCGCGAGATCTCCCCTCCGCTGCTCGTCCTCGTCCGCACCGGCGGCGCGGCGCTCTTCCTCGTCCCGCTCGCCGCGCTGCGCGGGGCCCTCGTCCCGGCGATCCGCCGATGGCGCGCGATCCTCCTCTACACCGTCGCCGAGCTCGGGGTCCCCTGGGTCTTCCTCTTCTCCGCCGAGCGGCGCCTCCCGAGCTCGCTCACGGGGTTGCTCGTGGCCGCCGTGCCGCTCGTGGCCGCCGTCGTGGCCTGGCTGACCGGGTCCGAGGCGGTCGACCTCCGGCGGATGACCGGACTGTTGGTCGGTCTCGCCGGTGTGGGGATCCTGGTGGGCTTCTCCGTCGCCGGCGCCCACCTGCTCGCCGTCCTGTCCATCTTGTTCGTCGCGGTGGGGTACGCGCTCGGCCCCTGGGTCGTCGACCACCAGCTCCGCGACGTCCCACCGCTCGGGGTCATCGCATGGTCGATGCTGGTCTGCGCGGTCGGCTACGCCCCCTGGGCGGCAGTCGAGCTGCCGTCCAGGCCGCTCTCGGCGTCGGTCGTCGAGTCTGCGGTCGCCCTCACCGTGGTGTGCACGATCGTCGCCTTCCTGCTCTTCTTCGCGCTCATCGGCGAGGTGGGGGCCATGCGCGCCACCCTCGTCACCTACGTGAACCCGGCCGTCGCCGTGGTGCTCGGCGTCGCCGCCCTGGGCGAGCCCTTCGGGGCCGCGACGGCCGCCGGCTTCGTGCTCATCTTGGGGGGGTGCTACCTCGCATCCAGGCCGGCACGCCCAGGGGCCGCGCGTGACGCGCCGCCGCTCCCACCCGCCGCGGCCTCCGGCGGCGGCCCCTAGCCCTAGCAGCGCACCGCCGCCGACGGTCGCTCCGGTACCGTTGCCTGTCGTGCTGGAGCTCTCCGAGGAGGATCGGCGGCGCTGCGCGGCCGCCGAGTCGCTCGCCGAGTCCCTGCTGCGCGATGCCCGAGCCCGTATGGGGCCAGCGGAGCGACGCCGCCGCCGCAGGATCTCGGCGCTCGTGGCGGACGAGGACAGCCGGACCCTCCTCCTCGAGCTGACCGACCGCGTCCTTCGGATCAGGACACCCCGCCATGCGGCGGCGCAGCTGGCAGCGCTCGTCCGGGCGCACCCGGCTCCCGAGATGGCCGGCCCCCTCGACCGGGCGGCGCTCCGCCTCGGCGGCCGGCTGGCGCCCCTCCTCCCGGGGACCGTGGTCGCCTTGGCGACGGCTCGGTTGCGCCACGAGCTCGCGGGCTTGGTGCTCCCCGCCGAGCGCCGCCGGCTGCGACGCCACCTCCGCCGGCGGCGCGCGCAGGGGATGCGGCTCAACGTGAACCTCCTCGGGGAGGCCGTGCTCGGTGAGCGCCAGGCCGAGGCGCGCGCGGTCCTCGTGGGAGAGCTCTTGGAACGTCCCGAGGTCGAGTGCGTCTCGGTCAAGCTCTCGGCGCTCTACTCCCAGCTCGACGTGCTGGCCTACGACGACAGCCTGCGCGAGGTGCGGGCACGGGTGCGGCCGCTCCTCGAGGCCGCCTCCCGCCACCACCCGCACAAGCTCGTGTACCTCGACATGGAGGAGTACCGGGACCTCCATCTGACCGTCGACGCCTTCACGTCGCTCATGTCGGAGGACGGGCTGAGCGGGCTGTGCGCCGGCATCGCGCTCCAGGCGTACCTCCCCGATTCCGCGAGCGTCCTCGAGGAGCTCTGCGAGTTCGCCCGGCGACGGCGGGCACGCGGAGGGGCGCCGCTTCGCGTCCGGATCGTGAAGGGTGCCAACCTCGCCATGGAACAGGTGGAGGCCGAGCTGCGCGGCTGGGAGCAAGCCCCCTACCCCTCCAAGGCCGACGTCGACGCCAACTACAAGCGGCTCCTCGACATCGCGCTGGCACCGCACAACGCCGGTGCGCTGAAGATCGGCGTCGCGAGCCACAACCTCTTCGACGTCGCCTGGGCGCTCACCCTCGACGCCGAGGCGGGAGGCGGCCGCGTCGAGATCGAGATGCTCGAAGGGATGGCCCCCGCCCAGGCCCAAGCCGTGGCGCACGCCGCCGGCGGCGTCCTCCTGTACGCACCCGTGGTCCGGCGCGACGACTTCGAGTCTGCGGTCGCCTACCTCGTACGCCGATTCGACGAGAACACCCAGCCCGAGAACTTCCTCGCCCACCTCGCGTCGCTCGAGCCGGGCTCCCCCGCGTGGGATGCGCAACGGCAGCGCTTCCGCCAGGCGGTGGCGGACCGTCACCGACCACCTGGCGCACCACGGCGGAGGGCGAGGCACGGCGCGGCACCGGCCGAGGCCAGGGGCGGCGACCCCTCCGGCTCCGGCTTCGCCAACACCCCGGACACCGACTTCTCGGTCGCTGCCGACCGCGAAGCCCTGCTCGCCGCATTGGCAGCCCTCGCCTCGCGGCCGCCGGACACGGTCCTTGCGCTCGTGGACGGCGACGCGGTCCACGAACCGCTCACCGGCGTCGGCACCGACCCTTCTGCGCCCCACCGCCAGTGGTACCGCTACGTCGAGGCGGACATGGCCACGGTCGAACGCGCGGTGAAGGCGGCCCGGCGCGCCGCAGCGACCTGGTCGGCGACGCACCCCGCAGAGCGGCGGCGCATGCTCTGGGAGGTCGCCGAGCGCATGGAGGAGGACAGGGCCAGGACGATCGCCGTCATGGCGCTCGACGCCGGGAAGGTCGTGCGTGAGTCCGACACCGAGGTCTCCGAGGCGATCGACGGTGCCAGGTACTACGGGGACCACGCCCTGGGGCTCGCAACGCTGCACGGCGGCGGCGGGGCCTTCACGCCCTACGGCGTGGTCGTCGTGGCTCCCCCGTGGAACTTCCCCTACGCGATCCCCTCGGGGGGCGTGCTCGCCGCCCTCGCAGCCGGGAACGCCGTGATCCTCAAGCCCGCTCCCGAGACGGTCCTCACGGCGGCGTCCATCGTCGCCCACTGCCACGAAGCCGGGATCCCCCCGGGCGCGGTCCAGTTCGTCCCGTGCGCGGATGCCGAGACGGGCCGACGCCTCGTCACCCACCCCGACGTCGACGCCGTCATCCTGACCGGGGCGTTCGAGACTGCGCGCCGCTTCCTCGAGTGGCGACCGGAGCTGCGCCTGCACGCCGAGACCAGCGGCAAGAACGCGATCGTCGTGACCGCGAGCGCCGACCTGGAGGACGCGGTCCGCGACCTCGTCCACTCTGCCTTCTCCCATGCGGGGCAGAAGTGCTCCGCGGCCAGCCTCGCCATCCTCGAGGCGCCCGTCCACGACGACCGGCGCTTCCTCGACCGGCTCGCCGACGCGGTCGAGAGCCTGCGGGTCGGTCCGGCGCACGAGCTGGCGACCAGGGTCGGCCCCCTGATCCGGCCGCCCTCGGGCGCGCTCGAGCGTGCGCTGACCTCGCTCGCGCCAGGCGAGGAGTGGTTGGTCGAGCCGCGCCAGGTCGGCGACAACCCGAACCTGTGGAGCCCGGGCGTGAAGCTCGGCGTGGCTCCGGGGAGCGAGCTGCACCTCACCGAGTGCTTCGGGCCCGTCCTCGGCGTCATGCGCGCCCGCGACCTCGACCACGCGCTGGAGCTCCAGAACGCCACCGCCTACGGGCTCACCGCGGGGATCGAGACGCTCGACCCCGCAGAGGTCGACCGCTGGGCGGCGCGGGTCGAAGCGGGCAACGTGTACGTGAACCGCGTCATCACCGGAGCCATCGTCCGCCGCCAGCCCTTCGGCGGCTGGAAGCGCTCGAGCGTGGGGCCTGGCGCCAAGGCGGGCGGGCCCCACTACGTCTCGACGCTCGGGCGCTGGGCGCGGATCGGCCCTGCAGACGTCTCGGCAGAGACGGCGCAGGCCCGGACCGTCGGCCGCCGTCTGGGCGAGGGGGTCGACCCGAGCGGCCTTCGGGCGGAGGCGAACGTGCTGCGCCTCCGGCCGCTCTCCCGCGCCGCGCTGCGCCTGGGGACCCGTCGCGACCTCGACGCGCTCGCGGTGACCCTGGCGGTCGGCGCCGAGCTGGGTGTCGACCTGTCGGTGTCGGTTGCCGCGTACGACCCCAAGCTGCCCGCCTCCACCGTGGTCGAGGACGACGCCGCCTTCGTCGAGCGGATGCGCCGGGAGCGGCCGGACCGCGTCCGGCTGGCGACACCTGCACCCGGTCTGCGCCTGGCGCTCCTCGACGCGGGGCTCGAGGTCGACATCGAGCCGCTCGTGGCCCTCGGCTCCTACGAGCTCCTCCGCTGGACCCGCGAGCAGGCGGTGAGCACCACCCTGCACCGGCACGGGAACCTCCTCGCACACCCGCCGGCGGTGTCGGGACGGACGCGCTGAGGCCGACCGGTCAGGGCGACAGGCGCTCGACGTGCCAGCCGCCCGGCTCGCGCAGGTACCGGAAGCGGTCGTGGAGCCGGTGCGGCCCCTCCTCCCACAGCTCGACCGCCGTCGGGAGGATCCGGTAGCCGCCCCAGCGGTCGGGGCGCGCCGGCTCGGCGTCGCCGAGGGCGGCGACGGCCGCCTCGAGCACCTGCCTGCTCTCGATGACCGAGCTCTGGTGCGACACCACCGCGCTCCGGCGCGAGGCCGCGGGGCGCGTCGCCCAGTAGCGGTCGGACTCCTCCGCCGTGGTCTTCACGACGGCGCCGCGGAGGCGTACCTGCCGGTGGACCGGCACCATCCAGCGGAACACGGCAGCCGCCCGGGGGTTCTGGGCGAGGTCGCGCGCCTTGTCGCTCGAGTAGTCGGTGAAGAAGACCACCCCTTCGTCACGGCCGCGCATGAGGACGAAGCGCGCGGACACCTCGCCGTCTGAGCCTGCGGTCGCGAGGCACATCGCCTCGGGCATCGGGTCGCCCGCGGCCCGCGCGGCCTCCAGCCATGCGTCCAGCTGCGCCAGCGGGTCCGGGTCGAGGTCCGCCGCCTCCATGGCGCCAGTATCCCCCACCCGCCCAGACGGCGGATGCGATGGGCGGGCCGGACGTCTCGGCGCTGCCGGTCAGCGGTCGGCCACGTCGGCGTGGGCCGTGTCCAGGTCCCGGTAGGCGGCGGCGAACCTGCCGATCGTCGCCAGGCAGACGTCGAGGTCCTGGAGGGTCCCGAAGGAGAGCGTGTGCAGCCACGTCGCGAGGCCGAACGCCGGCGTGCCGCGGTACCGCTCCCACGCCGAGGCGAACGACGGGGCGCGTGCCCCGGCCGCGGCGAGCGCCTCGAGGTACTCGGCGAGGAGCGTCCGCTCGTGCCGTCGCCGGTCCTCGACGCCGAGCGAGCCCACGAGGAAGTAGCCGACGTCGTGCGACCAGTTGCCCAACCTCGCGAGCTGCCAGTCGAAGAACCCGGTCGTGCCGTCCGAGGTGGCGTACGTGTTGCCGGGGTGGGGGTCGCCGTGGAGGACTGATCGCGGGCCCGAGGCGGCGATGGCCGCGCTCCGCCGGAACTGCCGTGCCAAGGGAACCGCTCCGCCTCCGTCCCGGGGGTGCAAGGTGCCGTGCCCGGCGGCGGCGAGCCGACCGAGCCCTCGGGCAAGGCTCGCCACGGAGACGGCGCCCAGGACCGGCCCGAGCCGCCACGCCCTCAGGTGGCCGAGCCCGGGCGGGACGGGCCGCTCCCAGGTGGACCCGTGGAGCACCGCCAGCCCCCGCAACCCGCTGCGCACCGCCTCGACCGAGAGGGGCGTCCTGGGATCGTGGCAGGTCGCGCCCGCCTCCACGACGTCCTCGGTCACGACGACGCACGCCGCACGCCGCCAGTCCACGCCCCCGCCGAAGAAGGCCGGGTGCGGGAGCGGCAGCACCGCGCCGCTGTCCGCAAGGCGCGCCTCGGTCGCGAGCGCGCCGAGCGCGAGGAGGGCGAGGCGGTGCGTCGCGCGCCCTGGTCCCTTCACGAACACCGATGCCGGGCCGTCCCCTGCGGCGAGCTCCAGCGCGACGCGTGCGCGGCTGTTCGTCCCGTGGTCGACGTCGCCGACGCGGACACCCGAGACCACGGCCCCCGGGAAGCGCCGCGCGAGGGCGGCGGTCATCCAGGAGGGGTCGAGGTCAGACCAGCGGCGCGGGACCCGCAGCACGCAAAGATCCTGCCCGCGCGCGGCGCTCCTCCTCGGCCACCTCCCGAAACCGGCACCCGACCAGGTGGTCGTTCACCACTCCGAGGGACTGCATGGCGGCGTAGGCCGTCTTCGGGCCGACGAAGGTGAAGCCGAGCGCGCGCAGCGTCCGGGACAGCGCGGCGGACTCCGGCGTGGACGCCGGGACGTCGGCCCTGCACGTGGGCGGGTGCTCGACCTCGGGCCGGTGCGCCCAGACGAGCGCCGCCAACGAGGCGCCCCGCTCCTCGAGGGCGACGGTCGCCCGGGCGTTGCCGACCGCCGCTTGGATCTTGGCGCGATGGCGAACGACGGATGGGTCCCCGCAGAGCCGCTCGACGTCGGCGTCGCCGAAGGAGGCGACGACGTGCGGGTCGAAGGAGGCGAAGGCGCGTCGCAGGGCGTCCCGCTTGCGCAGGACGGTGAGCCAGGAGAGGCCGCACTGGAACCCCTCCAGGCAGAGGTGCTCGTAGACGGCGGCGTCGTCATCGACCGGGCGCCCCCACTCCTGGTCGTGGTAGGCGCGGTACTCCGGCGACGACGCGCCCCACGCGCAGCGCGCGACCCCGTCGTCACCGACCGTCAGTCCCTCGTCCGATCCCACTCCTCTGTCCTCGTCGTTGTCCTCGTCGTTGTCCTCGTCGTTGTCCTCGTCCTCGGGCGGGCCGACCCTCGAGCGCCCTCGCTTCGGGAGCAGCCCTCCCGTCGCGGCACCCGCGCCCTTATGATGCGGAGGCTATGCGCACGATGCGCGGCGGGTGCGGACGCCCGCATCGCCCGGTTGCGGCACGCTAGGCGCCGCCCATGGAGCCCGGTGCCGCGCACGGACTCGTCGTGAGCGCGTCGGGCCGCGACGTCCGCATCTCGAACCCCGACAGGATCTACTTCCCTGCGCTCGGTGTCACGAAGGCCGACCTCGTCCGCTACTACCTCTCGGTGGGCGACGCGTTGCTCCGCGCCGCCGGCGAACGCCCGGCGCTGCTCGAGCGGTTCCCCGACGGTGCCGAGGGGAAGTCGTTCTTCCAGAAGCGGGTCCCGCCCGGCGCGCCGGCGTGGCTGCGGACGACGACGGTCTCCACCCCCAACGGGACGCGCTCGAACGCACTCGTCGTGGCCGATCTCGCGCACGTGCTGTGGGCCGTCAACCTCGGCTGCCTCGGGCTCCACCTCTGGGCCTTCCGGGTGCGCGACGAGGCGCACGCCGACGAGCTCAGGATCGACCTGGACCCCCAGCCCGGCACGGGGTTCGACGACGCCCGGCGCGTGGCGGCCCACACGAGGTCGCTGCTCGAGGAGCTCGGCATCACGGGGTACCCCAAGACGACGGGGAACCGCGGCATCCACGTCTACGTCCGCCTGCAGCCCCGCTGGGACGCCACCGCGGTGCGAGCCGCCGCGGTGGCGCTCGCACGGGAGCTCGAGCGCCGCCATCCCGACCTCGTCACGGCGAGCTGGTGGAAGGAGGAGCGGGGACCCCGTGTCTTCGTCGACTTCAACCAGAACGCCCCGCACAAGACGGTCTTCGGCGCGTGGTTCGTCCGCCCGCGCACGACTGGGCAGGTGTCGACGCCCTTCGCCTGGGACGAGCTCGACGACCTGGACCCAGAGGCCCTGACCCTTGTGACCGTCCCCCGACGGCTCGCCGCCCGTGGCGACCCGTGGGCCGACATCGCCGAGCGGCCGCAGTCGATCGAGCCCCTGCTCGAGCTCGCGGCGGCCGACAGAAGACGCGGCCTCGCCGACGCGCCGTGGCCGCCCGAGTACCCCAAGGCACCGGACGAACCGACGCGGGTGGCGCCCAGCAGGGCTCGCAAACCCCCACCCGGCACGTAGCATCTCGAGATGACCCTCCCGGTTCGCCCGCCGGTCTCCCCGATGCTCGCCAAGCTGGTGCGCGCGCTCCCCCGCACACGCGGGCTCTTCTACGAGCCGAAGTGGGACGGGTTCCGCTGCGTCGCCTTCTGCGACGACGGCACCGTCGAGCTCGGGAGCCGCAACGAGCGCCCCCTCACCCGCTACTTCCCCGAGCTGCTGGACCCGCTCCGGGATGCTGTCGAGGCACCGGCAGTCCTCGACGGCGAGGTGGTGATCGCCGGTCCGGACGGGCTGGACTTCGACGCGCTCACCCAGCGGATCCACCCCGCGGCATCCAGGATCGCTCGCCTCTCGGAGGAGACGCCCGCGGCCTTCGTCGCCTTCGACCTGCTCGCCGTGGGGGACCGGGACCTTCGGGGCCTCCCGTACGCGGCGCGCAGGTCGGCGCTCGAGTCGCTCCTCGAGGATGCCGAACCCCCCGTGCACCTCACCCCGGTCACCACCGACCACACGGTCGCGGCGGACTGGTTCGAGCGCTTCGAAGGAGCCGGCCTCGACGGAGTCGTCGTCAAGGCGGCCGACCTCCCCTACCGCGAGGGAGAACGCGTGATGCTCAAGGTGAAGCACGAGCGCACCGCCGACTGCGCCGTCGGGGGGTTCCGGTGGCACAAGGACGGCGGCATCGGGTCACTGCTGCTCGGGCTCTTCGACGGACAGGGGACCCTTCACCACGTGGGAGTCGCCTCGGGCTTCAGCGCGGCGCTGCGGCGGTCTCTGGTCGACGAGCTGGCCGAACTGCGCTCGGGTGCGCTCGAGGGCCACCCGTGGCGAGACTGGGCGACGCCGCAGGAGCGGACCCGGATGCCCGGTGCGACGAGCCGGTGGAGCGCCGGCAAGGACCTGTCCTGGGAGCCGCTCCGGGTCGAGCGGGTGTGCGAGGTCGCCTACGACCACCTCCAGCGTGACCGCTTCCGCCACGCCACGACGTTCAGGCGCTGGCGGCCCGATCGGGAGCCCCAGTCGTGCACCTACGCCCAGCTCGCCACCCCGGTGCCCGAGGAGCTGGCGACCGTCTTCGCCGCAGGACGCCCCGCCGGGACGCCCCCTTCAGCCTGACGCGGCGATCGACTCGGCCCGCTCCACGAGCTGCGGCGCGCCGAGCGCGTCTGCGACCCGACCGAAGCCCGGACGCGGACCGCGCCACTCGAGGGAGCCCGCCCCCTCGAGCAGCGCGGGCTCCACCCGCAAGGTCGCGAGGTCCTTGAAGAGCCCGGCCAGCGCACGGCCGGCCGCGAGCTCGTCGGCCAGGCGGGCGGCGCGTCCGAGCGACCGGGTCAGGCCAGCGTCCCAGTCTTCGACCCGGTCGGGGATCTCCTCGAGGTGGCCGTAGCGGGCCAGCAGCGCCGCGGCCGACTGCTTCCCCCATCCCTTGATCCCGGGGAACCCGTCCGCGGCATCCCCCACGAGGGCGAGCCAGTCGGGGATGGACGCGGGATCGACGCCGTACTTCTGGCGCACGCCCTGTGCGTCGAGCGTCGTCGCGCGCCTGCGGTCCACCTGCACGACGCGGTCCGCGACCACGCACTGGGCGAGGTCCTTGTCCGGAGTGCAGATGAGGACGCGTGCCACCCGCTCGTCGCGCGCCGCCACCGCAGCGGCCGACGCCAACGCGTCGTCCGCCTCGAGCTCCACCATCGGCCACACCACCACGCCCAGCGAGTCGAGCGCGTCCTCGAGCACCGAGAACTGCCCGGAGAGCTCCGCCGGCACCTGCTCGCCGGTCTTGTACCCGGGCCACAGGTCGTTGCGGAACGACTCGATCACGTGGTCCGTCGCGACGCCCACGTGGGTGGCGCCCTCCTCGAGCATGGACACCACGGTCGCGACGACGCCGCGGGTGGCGGCGCGTCCCGAGGGCCTCCCCCGAGCTGCCGAGCCGTAGTAGTGGCGGAACAGCTCGTAGGTGCCGTCGACGAGGTGCACCTCCATGGCCCAAGCGTCCCACACCAGGTCCCTTCGGGCCCTGGGCGACCGCGGCCGCAGACATGAGCGCCGAGGACGCCGAGCGGTGTCGACGTCGTGGAGGAGTACGTCGGCCCCGGATCGACCGACTTCTGGGTCATCTCGTTCGGCTTCTCCGACCGCGACCAACAGCAGATGTCGAGCGCGGAAGCCGACCGACAGTTGACGCCCATGCGAGCCTGCTGGTCGTACTTCGACGCGGTGCGCAGACGGGTCTCGCCGGAGATGCGCAAGGGTCCGAGAGGGGGAGGCCGTGACCGAGACCGAATCGTGACCCACGTCCTCGGCGTGGAGCAGGGCTGGGCCAAGAAGGTCGGAGTCCGGGTCCCCTGCCGGCGACGTCGTGTTCGACGACGTCGAGCTGACCGCTCCTCACCGACGGCCCAGGATCTTCGTGCCCAGCTTGACCTCCCCGAAGTATGACCCGGGGGTGACTCCGGTCTCGCGGCGGAACGCGGATACGAACGCGCTCGTCGACTCGTAGCCGACCAGCGTCGCCGCCTTCCCCACCGATGACCCGCCTGCCAGCGCGACGGTCGCGGCGCGCAGGCGGAGCAGGGAGCGCCACCGTCCGAACGGGATCCCGGTGCCGGAGATGAATGCCCGGGCGAGGGTGCGCTCGCTCGCGCCGACCTCGTCACCCCACTCGGCGAGGGTCCGGCGGTCCGACGGCGTCGCGACCAGCGCCTCCGCCACGACCCGCGCCCGTTCGTCTGCGGGCATCTTGACGTCGAAGCTCACCGTGGCGACAGGTCGGAGCAGCCCGACGAGCACGGCCGCGGCGTGGTCGCGCTGGTCGCAGTCCACGAGCGGCTCCTCCAGATAGGAGATCAGCTCTGCGAGGAGTGGGCTCGCCACCACGGGCGTGCAGTCCGTCCAGTCGATGGCACACGCGTGGGGGCTGACGTAGCAGGTGCGCATGGTCGCGGCGCTCTCCGAGATCGTCTCGTGCCTGACGCCCGCGGGGATCCACAGCGCACGCGTCGGTGGCAGGACCCAGGCCGAGCTCTCGGTGCGGACGGAGAGGATCCCGCTCGCGGCCCACGCAAGCTGGTGGTCCGCGTGGATGTGCCAGTCAAACACTGCCCCTGCAGGCATCCGGAAGGTGCAGACGACCAACGAGCGTTCCTCGCCGACGCCAAGCGCATGGCCGTCACACTCCTCGCCAGCCGCAAGATGTCCGTCAAGCGACACGCATTGGCACCTTACAACCTAGCTACGGTTCCGTCCCCTCCTTACCATGGACAGCGTGAACGAGAACCACCGGCGTGTGTGCACCAGCCCGGAGTGGGCGCAGTACCTCCAAGACGAGGTCCTCCCCTCGCTGGCGATGCGCGCCGACTTCGGCGCGGAGATGCTCGAGATCGGGCCGGGCCCCGGGGCTGCGACTGATTGGCTGCGCCACCGGGTCAAGCGGCTCGTCGCGGTCGACACCGACCCGGGCACGGTTGCGCGCCTCTCCGGGCGCTTCTCAGGCTCGAACGTCGAGGTGCAGGTCGGAGACGGCACGGATCTCGCGTTCGAGGACGGGAGCTTCGACTCGGTCGGCACCTTCACGATGCTCCATCACGTGCCCACGCTCGGACAGCAGGCGGCGACCTTGGCCGAAGCGCTCCGCGTCCTGGTCCCCGGAGGAGTGCTCGTCGGGTCCGACAGCCTGGCCAGCACAGGGCTCCACGAGTTCCACGAAGGCGACACCTACAACCCGATCGACCCGTCACTGCTCCTGGCCATCCTCCGCTCGGCCGGCTACGAGCAGATCACCGTCGTAGTGGGTGACGAGCTCAGGTTCGTCGCCCACAAGCCGAACCCGACAGGAGGAGCATCGTGACCCTGCCCTACCAGGAGCCTCTCGTCCCCCGCGAGCCGGCGGCCCGCGTCATCCCCGAACCGCCCCGCCGCGGCGAGCCCGGAGGTGAACCGTGCGGGATCTGCGGAGGCGGGACCACCTCGGCCGTATGGTCGGACGAGCACTGGACGCTCCACCCTCCCGTGCAAGGCTCGCTCCCCGGAGCGGTCTGGCTGGCCTCCCGGGCGCACGTCGACTCCTTCTCGGACCTCCCCGACGAGGTGGCCCGCTCATTCGGCCCGGTCGCCGCGCGCGTAGAGAGGGCGATCCTCTCCCTCGGCGACGTGGGGCGGGTCCACCTGAACCGCTGGGGCGACGGCGCCGCCCACTTCCACGTCTGGTTCATCCCCCGCCCTCTCGGGATGCTCGAGGCGGCGGGGATGATGCTGCCTCTGTGGGAGGACGTGCTGCCGAACGTCTCGGACGAGGAGCTCCGTAAGGCAGCCGAGCGGGTCGCTGCGGCGATGGGTGCTGCGGGCGGGGATTGACGACGCCTTGACGACGCCGACGGTGCTGCTCGTCCTCCTGGCAGTCGCCTTCGCCTGGAGCATGGGTGCCCACTACACGGGTGCCTGCATGGGAATGCCGCGCGCGTTGCACGCCATCGGACCGTGGAAGGCGCTCTTCCTGATGGCGCCGCTGGTCGTGCTCGGGGCCGCGCTGGCGAGCCACGGCGTCGAACGGACCGTCGCGGAGCGCATCACGGTCCGTCCACTGCCGACGGCGGCCGAGATCGTGGTGCTCGCCGTCGCCTTCTCTCTCACGGCGGCCTACAACCGCTTGCGGCTCCCGACGAGCACGATCCAGATCCTCGTCTTCTCGTTGGTGGGCACGGCCATCGGCGACGCGGACGGGGTGCATTGGAGGACCGTCGCGCTCCTCGTGGTGGTGTGGGCGCTGGCCCCGATCGTGGCCGCCGCGCTCGGCTACGTGTCGACCCGCGCCCTGGACCGGCTGCCTGCGCTGACCGCGAAGGTGACCAGGAGGAAGGGGAAGGTGACGGCCTGGCTCCTCGTCGCTGTGGGCGCCGGTGCGAGCTTCGCAATGGGGGCCAACGACGTGTCGAACGCCAGCGGCGCCCTCGTCTCCTCGCACAGGTTCTCCTTCCTCGCAGCAGGGCTCGTGGGCGGGGTAGGCCTCGCGCTCGGCGTGGTGACCTGGGGAAGGCCACTCCTGGATCGCATCGCTTTCGAGATCGTGAAGCTCGACGGGTCGATGGCGGTGGCCGCTCAGGGCGTCCAGGCGCTTGTCGTGCTCCTCGCGGTCGCGTTCGGATTCTTCACGTCGATGAACCAGGCGCTCGTGGGCGCCATGGCGGGCGCGGGCGCGGCGCGGGGCCGTGAGACGGTGGACCGCAGGGTGGTGGTGGCGATCGCGAGAGGCTGGCTCCTCGGTCCTGCCGCAGGCATCGGAGCCGGGTGGGCCGTCACCCGCCTGGTCGCGCTGGCCGGGGTACGGATGTGACGGCACGCGGGCTCGCGCAACGGCTACAGCCCGCTCACGATCGAGACCACGTCGGGCCCAGTGACGCTCGCACCATGTCGACCCGTGACGTCGAGGCCGCGCTCGCTGAAGCCCTCGACGACGGCGCCTCGGTCTCCAATTCGACGGGAGCCTCCTCACGATGCACCCCGGCGACTCGGGAACGTTGCAAGACTGAGTCCGGTGACCGGCGAGTGGGGCGTCACGCCCAAGGAGAGCGTGCTCGCCGGCCAGGGAGGGGGCCTCGAAGGGCACTGGCCCAAGGTGTGGGCACTCTGCGGCCTCTTGTACGCGTGGGAAGCACTCGGTCGCCTCGCGGACGACGAGGTCCTACGCGTGCGAGCCGCGGCTGAGCGAGCACGCATGGCGCTGTCGGCGCTCGATCGCCTCGGCTTGTGACCGAACAGCTCCCTTGCGCTCAGGTCCGAGCCCAGGCCGTCGGACTCTCCACGAGGAACCAGCGGACACCGAGGTGGCGAATCAGGGACTCGATGCCACGCCGACGGTGAAGAAGCTCCACGGTCGCGGTCCGTCCGCGTAGGCCTGCTCGCAGCGCTCGAGGTGCAGGCCTGCACTCGTCACGAGGGCGATCACGTCGCGCGTCAGGTGGCAGCCACCTGCGAACCGGCGCTGCAGCGGGTCGAGGCGCCGCTGCCACGCGGCGACACGAGGCTCTCTGGCGATCCCGTGCTCGAGGAAGTGCAAGGTGCCTCCCGGGCGCAGCACCCGGCGCACCTCGCGCAGGACGGCCACCGGGTCCCGGACGGTGCAGAGGGTGAAGGTCGACAGGGCAGCGTCGAACGTGCCCGCAATGATCGGGAGGTGCTCTGCGTCGGCACCGACGACGTCGACGTGCGCCGTGCCCGTTGCGAGGCGCCGTGCGGCGAGCCGACGGGCACCGGCCGCGGGCTCGACGGCGAGCACGAGCTGCACGGCAGCCGGGTAGTGCCCGACGTTCAGCCCCGACCCGAACCCGATCTCCACCACCCGGCCGTGCACGCCTTCGACGACCCGGGCGCGCCAGGGCGCGATCGCGGACATGGCGCACACCCGGTCGACGAGGTGCGGCAGGATCAGGTCGCGGTACCGGCCCACCGGAGCCCTCAGACCGCCAGCACGTCGCAGAAGACGAAGCCGTCGCGTTCGACCGTCTCACCCACCTCGATCTGCACCGGGGAGGCGAACCCCGGGCCGTCCCACACGAAGGTGTGGAACTCTCCGCGTTCCCCGCACGGATCGGCACCTTCGGGTAGCGCGGCGAGGAACTGCTCGTCGTACTGCCTGCCCACGAGGTCCGCAGGGACCTGGCGGGGGTCGACGCAGGTCACGACCGCGCGGACGCCGGCGCCGATCATGCGCCGAGCGAGCTCGTGCGTGTCGCGTCCCCACAGGGGGAACACCGGCGACACCCCAGACCCGCGCAGCCGCTCCTCGCGGTACGCGCGCACGTCCTCGAGGAACAGGTCACCGAACACGACGTGATCTGCCCCCTCTTCGAGCGCACGCGCCATCGCCTCGGCCATCACCTCCTCGTAGCGCGAGTTCGGGCACGGAGAGGGGATCTCGACCACGTGCAGGGGAATGCCGAGGCGCGCTGCCTGCGCCTCGAGGAGGTCGCGCCGCACCGCGTGCATGGCCACGCGGTCGGCAGCCGCGTTCACCGTGGTGAGGAGACGCTTCACCTCCATGCCGAGATCGTTGCGTGCGACGTGCAGGGCCAGCGTGCTGTCCTTGCCGCTGCTCCAGCTCATCCACGCCACGCGGTGCGGGCAGCGCGTCCGAGACGGAGATCCGACGTCCTGGACCATCGCGAGATGCTACGTGCCCGCTCCGGTGTCGGCGGTGCTCCTCGGCCGGAGGTGAGGTAGGTTCGGGCCCGAGTTCCCGACCGCCGACACGGCGTCCAGGTGGAGGCGATGACGACATCGGCTCGACGACCACCGGGCGGCCCCGCCACACCCCGAGGTGCACGCGACGCGCCCGTGGCACCGACGGGCGGAGGCATGACCGGGATGGAGGAGGTCCCCACTGCCGAGAACTACCGCCGCTTCGCACGCCTGGAGGCGGCGGGCCGCTCACCGGCCTACGAGGTCCTCGCGCTCGCCGTCGCGGACGACCCCCTCGTCCTCGCGTACCTGACAGGGTTGCCGCCACCGCAGCGGCAACCGAACCTCCTGTTCGCAGCTGCACGCCACCTGCTCGGCGCTCCCGCGGACCCGCGTACGCTCCACGACCTCGTTGCCCGGGACCAGGAGCGACTCCGCGGGGTGATGGGCGCGCGACGGACGCAGACCAACGAAGCCGGGCGCTGCGCCGTCCTCTTACCCGCACTCGCCCAGGTCGGCGGTCCCCTCGCCCTTCTCGAGGTGGGGGCGTCGGCAGGTCTCGGGCTCCTCGTGGACGTCTACTCCTACGACTTCGGGGGACACCGCCTCGCGGGCACCGACCCGCGCGCTCCGCTCCTCAGGTGCCGCCCGATCGGCCCTGTCCCGCTGCCCACCGAGGTTCCCGAGGTGGTGTGGCGAGCCGGGATCGACCTCGAGCCCCTGGACGTCATGGACGACGACGACGTCGGCTGGCTCGAGTGCCTCGTCTGGCCGGGTGAGGGGGACCGCGCGGAGCGCCTCCACCACGCCGTCGCCACCGCCCGACGGCAGCCTCCGGCGGTCCATCGCGGCGACCTGCTCGACGACCTCGCGTCCGTCGCCTCCGCCGCGCCGTCCGCCGCCACCCTCGTCGTGCTCAACTCCGCCGTCCTCGCGTACGTCGACGAGGCCACGCGCCGGTCCTTTGCGGACGCGGTCCGGGACCTCGGGGCGGTGTGGCTCTCGAACGAGGGACCTGGGGTGCTCCGCTGCATCGGCGTCGGAAATGGACCCGACGGCGGGGCTGGAGGATCCTTCCTCCTCGTCCGCGACGGCCGAGAGGTCCTGGCGCGGGCCGACCCGCACGGAGCGTGGATCGAGTGGCTCGCCGACTGACCTGCGGCTCTCGTGGCGCCCGGGATCAGGCCGATGTCGATCGGTACGCGGCGCCTCACGGCGCCGGCATGGCGCGTGGCACGCCCCACTTCAGGTCGGCGAGGTCCCCGTCAGGCGGCGAGGTCCCCGTCAGGCGGCGAGGTCCCGCACGATTCGGGTGATGCCCTGCGCCCAGGAGTCGAGCTGGTTGGCGGGCAGGTAGGCGGTGCCCGACTTCGTCCGGTCGTCGAAGGGCGACGCGAGGTACCGCTCCTTGCCGTTCGGCGCGATGAAGTACACGAACGACGAGTGGACCACTGTCCACTGCCCGTGGACGATGCGTGTGTAGACCTCGATGTCGTACTCGCTCCAGATGTGGCGGAGCGTCGCCAGCGACCCGGTCTCGAAGTGCCAAGTCGGCATCGTGCTCAGCTGATGCTCGTCGGTGAACTCCTTGACCGCGCCGACGCTCAGTGCGTGACGGTTCACGTTGACGGCGACGAAGACTGCGTCGGAGTGGCTCCTTGCCAGCTCGTGCTCGGCGTCGACGAACTCCTGCGCGACGATCGGGCACAGTGTGACGCAACGTGGGTCCATGAACGTGAGCACAACCGGCCTCCCACGGAAGCTCGACAGCGACACCGTCTTCCCTTGCTGGTCGACCAGGGTGAAGTCCGGCGCGGTGCGGTTGGGCGTGGGAGAGAGCGACATGAGGTTGGCGAGCGTGGTGGGGACGTTCGCCGGGATCCCGCTCGGCCGGTCATTGACGACGACGCTGCTCCCCGCATCGTGATGACGCACGGCGAAGACGGCGAACACCACGCCTGCGACCAACGCCGCTGCGAGCACGACCACGAGCCACGACGGCGGACCTTGTCGACGAGCAGTTGGCCCCGAGGGTGCGACGGGCGGAGCCGCACGATCCGGCGACTCGACGCCCGGCGACGGAGACGGCGTCATTGCGCCGCCCCGAGGCCCCCGCGTCCGGAGCACCCCCCGAAGGCGAGCTGCCGAGCCTGCCTGCGCACCTGCACGTCAGCTTTCCTAACGCCCGGCAGCCCGTGGATCAAGTCACCAAGCACTGCCGCGACGCGTATGACGGCTGGGAACCTGCAGGCTCCACGAACGGGGCAGGGCTGGACCGCCTGACCTGGAGAGGTCTTCACGTTTGGACTTGACCAGGTCGTTCACAGCGTGGCCGGAAGCCCATCCACACGATATGCGCCTCGCAACCACACGCCGGGGACTCAGTGGCGCCTTGGAGTACGGGGATCGGCGTCTACGACTGACACGCTGAGGTCTTCGAGCTCGCGCACGAGTGCGCGCAGGCGCCGCTCGTTGTCGAACCACTCTT
>Ga0209061_1000823_pt1 | contig 64973 bp, 48 predicted proteins | sample Coa_R1_10_FD_187157 | JGI IMG/M metagenome (GOLD analysis project Ga0209061, IMG submission 187157) | Surface soil microbial communities from Centralia Pennsylvania, which are recovering from an underground coalmine fire - Coalmine... | ecosystem: Environmental > Terrestrial > Soil >... | reverse complement strand
ACAGTATAAGGGCCGGGCATGGAGCATTTTCGCAAGTCAAGGCAATCGAGGAATAAGTAGCCTAAGTAAAGTTCGAACGCTTCATTCACCTCACTATTTCCAGCCTGTTACGAATCCGAGCCGCCGCGGCAGCACACCCTGTATTGCCGTCCTGCTTTTAGGCCGCGAACTTTTGCGGACGTTCGGTTCCCGTTCAGGCCATTTTCCCACCTGCCATACGATCAAACCTCTCCAGTCATGCACCCATTGACCTCATCGTTTTTCTTTTTCGGCCGATAAGTTGATGGTGGGGACGCCCCATTGCAGCCCATGAAAGGCCAGGAATTGACAAACAAGAACAAGGGACAGTGCGCCTAAGGAAGACATGCCATTTCTTATCGAGAACGTCACGATAGTCACCTTCGTGCTTTTTGTTCTTGCACTGCTCGGGAACATTATTCTGGTCGGGATCGTCTTCCTGCGCCGCTGGAGGCGGGAGACGTTTTTCAGGCGGGTTGACGCGATACGCAACAGGTACAGTCCTGTGGTTGCCGGTTTGCTTTCCGGCGAAATCGTTTACGCGCAAGGCCTTCAGGAATTAAGGGAAATTTCCGGCCCGGATCGGATGTTCGTCTTGGAGCAGCTTTGCCTTCATAAGAAGCCATCACCCGTCGAAGAACCCGTCTTGAGACGGCTTTGTGAGGACCTCGGGCTGGTGAAAGTTTGGCAGCAACGACTGATGGGCCAGGTTGACCAGGCTTCACTGCGCGAGGCCCTGATGAATCCGCAAGGGCTTCTAAGGCGCGTCAAGCTTCTCCACTTCCTGATTCGCTCAAAGAGCGCAGAAAACCTGGGCCTTATTCGACATGAGGCAAGTTGGCCATTGCTGGTTAAAGCGCTTGGAGACCCCAACCCCGACCTGCAAGTGGTAGCGGTGAGAGCGCTGGCGGCGATCCAGCATCCGGGCAGTTTTCCGGCGCTCGTCGAGCAACTCAAAAAGGTAGCCGTGAGCGCAGCGCCAGTTCTGTCCGTCCGAACGCTTAAATCGGCCCTGGTGAACTTTCCGCTCCATTGCGCCCAGGAATTGCAGCCCGCGCTGCAGCACGCAAACCCGCGCATTCGGTTCCTTGCCACAGACATCATTCGGGAGATGGTCGAGCGGGAGGCAGAAGGCAATCCGAACTTCTGGCTGGACGGTCGCTACATGAATGACACAATGGCCGAAACGTTTCTCACGCGCCTGTCCTGTGACACAAATCCTGATGTGCGGGCGCGGGCTGCTCCCGTGATCGCCTATCTGCCGGATCAGCGGGCAGTTACGACGCTGTTTGCTCTGCTGGAGGACCCGCTGTGGTTCGTTCGGCTGCATGCGGCAAGGTCCCTGGCAAAACCCAGGTTCCTTTCGTACGCCGCGCGGATTTCGCGCGCTTTGACCGACGCAGACTGGCGTGTCCGGGAGACGGCTGTGCGTACCCTACGGACTTTCGGGCCGGCTGGGCTGGACTTGCTCACGGAGCATTTCCTTCTCACAAAGGACCGGTACTGCCGGGAGCAGATTGCGGATGAATTTCAGCGGGGCGGCCTTATTTCTGATTTGCTGATGCGCTGCTTCCGGAACGATGGCAGGCGGGATATGGATGTGCTGCGGCACCTCGCGGAGATGGGAAAGACAAGTTACATGATTGCTGTGGTTGAAAACGGGAAAGGAAACGGTGACCTGCGCAAGAAATTCCTCCAGCAGTTCGGGTGGTATCCCGATCCCCGGATTCATCAGTGGGTCAAACAGGTGGCGGCGGGGGAACCGGACATCGAGCTCCGCGCCCTTGCGCAGGAGTTGCTTGGCTCCGTCCGGCCGGAGGGAGAGCGATAGTCTTATGGAATTCTTGCGGCAGGTCTTTATCCACGGAATGAACATGTTCAATTTGCTAATCGTTTCCTATTTTTTTATCGGAAACGGCGTGTATACGCTGCTGATGGTGCTTTCGCTCGCTGTCGTCTGGGTCTACAACCGCAGACTCGCTTATCAGGACCTCGATGAAATCCGTGAATCCCCTGTGACACCGCCTGTAACCATTGTGATTCCCGCATGGAATGAGGAACAGATCATCGTGGAAACGACGGCCTCGATTCTCCAGACCGATTATCCGAGCCTGGAGGTCGTGGTTGTCGATGACGGTTCCACCGACTCGACGCTGGCGAGGCTGATCGAACATTTTCGTCTCGTAAAGATGGACCTGATTTACCGCCCGCATATTCCTACCAAAACCGTGCGCAGTTTTTACATGAACCCCGACCTCCCCAACCTTCTGGTGATCAGCAAGGATAACGGAGGGAAACCCGACGCGCTAAATGCCGGCATCAATGTTTGCCGTACGCCCTATTTTTGCACTCTCGATTCGGACTCTATTCTTGAACGTGATGCCTTGTTGCGCCTGATGCGGCCTGTGATCAGCTCTCCTGTTAATACAGTGGCCAGCGGCGGGATCGTCCGAGTCCTGAATGGATGCGACGTGCGCGACGGACGAGTTACGAAAGTCGCCCTGCCGAAGTCTCGGCTGGAACGGTTTCAGGTGGTCGAATACCTCCGGAGCTTCCTGTTCGGCCGCACAGGTTGGGACTTGCTGGGCGGCACGCTGATTGTGTCTGGGGCGTTTGCGGTTTTTCACCGCGAAACCGTCGTCGAAGCCGGAGGGTTTGCTCACGACACCGTGACCGAGGACATGGACCTGGTCGTCCAATTGCATCACTGGGCCGCGAAGAACAAACGGCGCATTCGGATGTCGTTTACCTCGGACCCCGTCTGCTGGACGGAATGCCCGGCCACACTGAAGATGCTGGGGAAGCAGCGCCGGCGATGGCAAATGGGCTTGTGCCAGACGTTGTTGAAGCATGCTGAGATGCTGTTCAATCGGAAGTACGGCCTTGTAGGAAACTTCAGCTTTCCCTTTCATCTTTACGTAGAAGCTCTAGGAGCGGTGGTGGAGTTTCTGGGATACTTTATGGTGCCGCTGGCGATCATCCTTGGCTTGGTGCCCGCGATGCTCTACCTGCTGTTTGTACTTCTGAGTCTTGCTTACGGCGGACTGCTTTCGATCGGGGCTGTGCTTCTGGAAGAACTGACCTATCGCCGCTATCCCGAATACCGCGACCTGGCCAAGCTGTTATGGTTTGCTTTCATCGAGAATATCGGCTATCGCCAACTGGTGCTCTACTACCGGTTAGAGGGCGTGGTGCGCTTTCTCACCGGCTCCCGCCACTGGGAAAAAGTCACCCACGTTGGAATTACGAACTAATGTAGTGCGCCGTAATTCCCATTTCGTATTACGAAGCCATATTTGGAATAAAGCAGTTCGGTCCTGCATCGATCGGCGGGTTTCCGCGAAGGACGAGAGTGAAAATAGTGCTGTCAACGAACGGGGTCGCGTGTAAAGCTGCCACAAGCCGCGATGCTTCAGGGAGCACGGTTATGTAACGATTTATTAGAGGCGCTACACCAGGTTTGCCAACGCAACTTCTGAAAAAGTGCATTGACCTCCCTTGCTGCTGGCGTTGGCGGGAAGTTTTCATTGATAGTTCTACCGGAGACCTGCCGGCGGCTTGTATTTGTCCTGAGTGAAAAGGAATCCCACCGAGTTTTTCCTGACGCCTGCCTTGCGCCGCCAGAAAAGTGGGCAGAGTGAGGAAGGGTTGACATTTCTGCAGGCGAATTTTCCGTTAAAGGGCTCGACCGAACCAGACGATAACCCATTGAAAGGATGCAGCAATAGCTCGTTCTGCCGATGGGCATAACCACGAGCGTGGCGGGCGGCATCCTCTCTTTGATGACTAATGCTGCGGTTCGAAGCGCAGCAGCCGATTTACCGCATTATCGTGAAACAGAAATCTCTTCACATGGGGACCGCCAGCAAGGCCCTGCCGCTCGCGGTCTTGCTGGTATTTGCAGGAACTGCAAGCCATTGGCTTCTTGGCAGAGCACCTCAAAACTGTTGCCTGTGTCGACCGGTTTCCGCCCGGGCGGATCAAGCGAATTTACGGACAGCCCCGCGGATGATGCTGGCCGCCAGGTTGCACGATGGGTACTTCCAGGTTCCGCAAGGAGGCTCATGGAAAACGATCTACATCGCAGGTGTGGACATTGGGCCTGCAACGCCAGGCCATTTTGCAACCGAACCGCCCGTTGATCCTGCTGTCTATGCCGATTGGCTTGACAAAATCGGGGCTATGGGGGCTAACGCTGTCCGCGTTTACACTCTGCTTCCACCTGGTTTTTACCGCGCGCTGCTCGATTACGATCAGACCCACCCGCGTCAACCTCTGTATTTGTTCCAGGAGATATGGCTGGAAGACCCAGCGGGCGGGGATCTCTTTGAATCAAACTTTACGACGGATTACCAGAGAGAAATTCGCGAGGTTGTGGATGCTGTTCACGGCAATGCAAATATCCCTTTTCGCCCCGCCCATGCGAGCGGCATTTTCAGCGCTGACGTTTCGACATACGTCTTGGGCTGGATCATTGGCCGCGAGGTTGAACCCCATGTAGCTGTCATTACGAACCAACATCATCCCGATCTAAAAGAATTCACCGGGAGGTTTCTTTCCGTTCGAAGCGCGAACGCGACCGAGATTTGGCTGACCATGCGGATGGATGAGACTCTCCACTACGAAGTAAGCCGATACCACTGGGAGCGGCCGATTTGCTTTGTGAATTGGCCGCCGCTCGACCCATTGAAGCATCCGAGCACGATGCCGCAGCAACAGGAAATGCGCCTCAGAGAAACAGAACTGGGTCAGATATTCGCGTCGCTTACAACCGTCCCGGACGATCTGGATGTTGTATCGCTTGACGAGGAAAAGATCAGGCCCTTGCCGGATGATCCAGCAGGCTACTTCGCCCTGTACCATATTTACCCCACTTATCCGGATTTCATTTTCCTCGATCCTGCCTACCAGAATGCGAAGGATGGCGAAGGACCGAACCCGTTCTGGGGGTACCTTCAGGATCTTAGAGAACACTACCGGGAGACTCCAGTGCTCGTGGGTGAATATGGCCTCCCGACAAGCATCGGCATCGCGCACATCAGCCCCAATGGCTTGAACCAGGGAGGTCTCAGCGAGCTTCAACAGGGAAGGGCTTTGGCGCGGCTCACAGAGGACATCAGACGGGCTGGCTATGCTGGTGGAATGATTTTCGAGTGGCTTGATGAGTGGTGGAAACATAACTGGATCGCCGTTGACTTTGAAATTCCCTTTGACCGCAAGCCGCTCTGGCATAACGATCTCGATCCCGAACAATCCTACGGTTTAATGAAATTCGTCCCCGCAAAGCCTCGCCTTTGGGAAGACCTCTGGACGGTCGGCGATTTGTCGCGGACGGCAGATCAATCTGCGTCACCGGAGCAAACCGGAAAAATCATCAGAGTTCAAACGTCGTGGGACCCCTCGGCCCTCTACGTTAACCTCACAACAAACTTTCGGAGCGGGCAGCAGCCTGATTGGTCACGGGTGCGCTACTTCGTCACACTTAATACCTGCGGACATCCATGCGGTTCCGGCACAGTGGCTGCGGCAGGCAATGTCAAAGTCAAGGAAGGCGCAAATTTCCTCGTATCGATAGCAGGGCCCGTTCAAACAAAACTCTTGATCGCACAGAGTTACAACCCCTACCGAAGAGACCTGTTAGGGAAGAATTCCGACATCACCACGATTATCATTCCCCCCAATTTAGGGACCGGTTTCGATCAGGAAGGTTCGTTCGAACAACAGGTCGTCGAAACCAATCGAAGGATCTACGGCGAAAATGGGGCCGTCTATCCTTCTGTTGAGTATAGTCGGAGCACGCTTCATTACGGCGACTTCAGCCTCAATTCAAGTGACTATGACTCCCTGGGTCAGTTCTATTTCGACTCTTCGACATCTACCATGCGGCTTCGACTCTCCTGGGGCCTCCTGCTTGCACTTGATCCTTCGGAAGGTCTGGTGTACAGCGGCACGGATGACCGAGGGAAACCTGTTGGCGAAATTTCCAGGGAGATCCGTATTGCCGTCGTCTCCGCGGATCTGCCGGGGTCTGAAGGAGGTGCATCGCCATTTCAGATCGTGGCACGCAAAGTTTCTGGCACGGAGATTGTGCAAGGGCTCACCATGCCATGGCCGACGTGGTCGTATGTATCTTCGAAGGCTGTCCTGAAGCAAAGTTACCCGGCGGTGGGGGCTGCTTTCCGGAGCGTAACGTCGCATTTATCTGACTGAGGGAAAATCCATGGATCATCGTTTGCTGATGAGAAAACTATTTGCACTCGGCCTGGTGGCTTCGACACTACGCACCGCAGTGGGGACATGCGAGCCAAGACAAGCTGTTATGACACCGCAGTCTGCATCCGAACTAGCTAAGCCCGTCACGGTTCCTGCCAATAGCCAGAGCGAGCGGAAAGAACTCCTTGCGCTTGCACAACGAAGCGAAAACCTCGGGAATTTCCCGGAGGCAATTCGGGAGTACCGCGCCTATCTTTCCCGCTATCCTGATGACGATGAAGCGAGATTTCGCCTGGCCATAGTCCTCGGCTGGAACAAGGAATACACAGAATCCGAGTCCATGTTGCGGGCGTGGGTCGCAAAACACCCCGAGAATGCGGATGGCTTCCTGCAACTCGGAAGGGTCTTGAGTTGGGAGGAAAAATTCCCGGAATCCGCACAGGAATACAAGCGCGTCCTGGATCTGCGGCCGTCAGACCAGGACGCGCGCACGGAGTATGCCGGTGTCCTTCTCATCCTCCAAAAGTATCCTGAAGCTTTGCGTGAGTTTCAGGAGGTACTGAATGTCCAGCGTGCGAACGCGGCGGCCGAGGCAGGTATCGTCCGGACACTAATCGCAATGGGGGAGATTGGGCGGGCGCAGAAAGAGTTTGCTGGATTCGTGCGGGACCATCCGCAGGACCCGCACATTTCGCCGCTCCGAGAACAGCTTAAAGATGCCCGGTCGGCGCAGGCTGTATCATCTTCGTCTTCGCAACAAAGCCTTCAGGAGCTTGTCAGGCAAGATCCGCGAAACGTTCAGCTACGGCTTGCCCTCGCAGACCAGTATCTGGCGAAGCGCGACTTCGATGCGGCGGCAGACCAGCTTCGGGCGGCGTCGGAACTTCAGCCCCACAACGAGGCCCTGGTTCTCCGGCGGGCCAGGGTCTTGAGTTGGGCGAAAAAGTACGGAGAATCTATCGGGTTGTACAGGCAATGGCTTGCTGAACATCCGCAGGATCAGGAAGTGGAGATGGAGCTTGCCCGCGTTTTAAGTTGGTCGAGGAATTTTGACGCCTCTCTTGCCGAGTACCGGAAAATCCTGCTGCAACACCCAAACGACGGGGAGGCCCACTTGGAAATGACGAGAGTGCTTGGGTGGGACAAACGTTATGACGATGCTATCGCCGAACTGAGAGCGTTGCTCAAGGACAGGCCAAATGATTTCAATGCTCTCTTAGCCCTAGCTCAAGTTTATTCCTATAAGGGGCGATGGAAGGATTCTATCCAGACCTATGATGCTGCTCTTCAAATCCGCCCTGCAGACCGCGATGCATTGACGGGAAAGGCACAGGTGCTTGTGTGGTCAGGAAGACCCGCTGCTGCCCGTCCCATGCTCGAGAGCCTGCATGGCAAATACCCGGAGGATGCCAGGGTGCTTGTTGCATTGGCGTCGGACGAAAACGCGTTACGGCGACCTGATCTGGCCCTGAAATTACTTCGCCAGGCGGACGCCCTTGCGCCGGGCGATAGCGACGTTGCGGCAGTCCGCGGCGCTATCGAGTCGCAGTTGCGTCCCGAACTCACAGTCGGAGGAAATTACGTTCGGGACACGGAAGGTCTTAACGCCTGGCGATACCATGCGGCTGATTTCCGCTTCAGTATCAGCCCGCGCATCCGGAGCTTTATCACGGCGGATATCTTCCCATCCTCTGCTCCGGCAAACATCTTCGCGGTTCCTGTTGAGGGATCTTCCATGTTGGCGAAGCGCTTGCCCGGCGGGCTGGTGCCTGCTCCTGGCTACCTGCAAGTCAGCGAGTTCCCGTCCGGAGCACTCATTGCAGGCAACGACAGGTTCTTTCAATGGGCAACCGAAATTGAGGGCGGCACGAGCGTTCAGCTCAACCGATGGTTCTCGTGGACAGCCGGTGCCGGCGTGGCGACGCTGCACCATGGCCCGGGCAACCTTGGACCAGGGACATTTCAGGGTTCTCGCACACGCTATATCTACGACGCAGAAACTGTTTTCCGCACATCACACTGGGAGCTTGCGTTCCGATCCTCCCGTCACTATTGGGCCTATACGCCCAGGGCCATTGAGGAAGAAATTCACGCTGACGAACAATCCGCGACAATAGCTTGGAGCCCCGATCTGCGCTTGCACTTTGCGCTCACAGCGTACCATCGCCAAATCTCGCCACCTTTTGAAATTCAGGATATGCCGATCCCTGGCTCGAGCGCAATGTATGAAGGCCGAGTATTCAGGATGCATGGCAATGGCGGCACTTTCAGAGCTACGAGAGATATCGTCCAAAGGGAGCACGAGACGCTGACACTCGGCTACGAGGGCAACATCTTTGGCTATACGCATCCGGCGGGGCTTCCTTTCAGCACGTTCTTTGCGAATCCCGGGGTCTTTACGCCCGGTTTCTACCAGCGTCATGCCGCGACGGTTGATCTGAATTTGGCGCTTCCGCTCAAGGTCCGCTGGGACATTCACGGCTCGGCGGGCCCGCAGCAGATTCTCCAGGGATCTGATTTCTCGTTCAGTTCAACGGCAGGTACGCGCTTTGATCTTCCATTCGGGCCCAATACTGTGCTGACCATTGGTTATGATTATTACAACACGGCGTCAGCCATCGAAGCGCTCACGGTGGTGAACCGTGCAGCCGCCTATCACAGCAACAGCGTCAGCGCAAGAATTCACTTCAGGTTTTAGGCCGGGCAGCACAGAGAACTATTCAGTACCGCGCTCTGCGAGATGCAAGCTCCGCTACGAGGGGATGAAACCGACTTCAAGGCTGAGCGGCAATACTGGGCGAGACTTTGTGTTGAGGCTCAACATCGGGCCTAATCTCCGATCCCCTGGGCCAGAAATCCTCCGTCCACGGGGATGGCGGCTCCGGTAACGAAACTTGCACTGTCAGATGCCAGAAAGATCGCCGCGCCCTTGATTTCCTCGACCTGTCCGAACCGTTTCATGGGAGTGTGCGCGAAGATGGACGCCTTCCTGTCGGGCCGATTGACGATTTCCCGGTTCAGGTCTGTTTCGAACACTCCAGGAGCAATTGCGTTCACTGTGATATTGTATTTCGCCCATTCTGCGCCAAGGCACCGCGTGATCTGCATTACGCCTCCCTTGCTGGCTGCGTAAGGCGTGACCTCATGCGCGCTGACGAAAGAAGCGATCGAAGCGATGTTAATAATGCGTCCGTATAGTTGCTCTTTCATGACTCTGCCAACCATCTGGCATGTGTTCCAGGTGCCCTTCAGGTTAATCTCCATGATGTGGTTCCACAATGCGTCGTCAACCTCGAGTGATGGCACACGCCGCGTGATGCCGGCCGAATTCACCAGGATGTCAATGCGTCCCATCCCCGTAAGCATCGCATCAATCACCCTCTGAATCTGGGAACGATCCGTGACGTCCGCGCTTGTCTCGATGGCGTTTCTTCCCAATTGCCGGATTTCGAGCGCGGTCTTATGGACTTCTTCAGCACGGCGACCAACGGGAACCACATCGGCGCCGGCTTCGGCAAATCCAATGGCAATGGCTTTGCCGAGGCCGCTGGTTCCCCCGAAGACAAGCGCGTGCTTCCCTTCAAGGCTTAATCCTTTGTAGTAAGACAAGTCTGTTCCTCACGGCAAGTGGATGTGAAACAGCAATCGTACCATTGCAGACAAAAGCCGGGCAATGGGATCGCGTCACTTGCGCCTGCCCCGCCGGGAGTGTTAGTCTTCCAGTTTGTTTGCGCCTCCGGTATTTCCTGAGACGCCGCACGAATGCGAGACGCAAGCCTGCGCAGTAAACACGATCTGCTTATATCAAATTTCTAGAAGCCAGTAGGAGGACTTTCCTGAATGGACCTGGAGGATTTGACTCGAATGTACGATTTTACAGGTAAGACAGTTGCAATCACTGGAGGCGCGGGAGTTCTGGGTGGAGAAATCGCTCAGGCGCTGGTGGGATGCGGCGCCAACGTCGCCATTCTAGACCTGAACCTGGCTCCGGCTGAAGGCATTCTGAAAAAGTTGGGGTCGCGCGCGGGCCGGGCAATGACGGTCAAAACGAATGTGCTGGATGTGGATAGCGTGCGGCAGGCTTCGCAGGCGGTGTTGGAAAAGTTTGGTACCGTCGATTGCCTGGTGAATGCAGCCGGCGGGAACAAGCCTCAGGCAACAACGAGCGCCGACCTTTCCTTTTTCGATCTTCCCGCTGACGCGCTGCGGTGGGTTTTTGATCTCAACATCATTGGTACTATTCTGCCTTCGCAGGTGTTTGGCAAGATTATGGCGACGAAGAAAGAAGGCGTAATACTCAACATTTCTTCGATGAATGCTTTCCGTCCGCTGACGCGCATCCCGGCATACTCAGCAGCCAAGGCAGGAGTCAGCAACTTCACGCAATGGCTGGCTGTTCACATGGCGCAGGTGTATTCGCCGAAGATCCGCGTGAACGCCATTGCACCGGGTTTCTTCATGACCCAGCAGAACCGATTTCTGCTTACCGATGAGAAGACAGGCGAACTTACTGCGCGAGGCAAATCGATCATAGACCACACGCCGATGGCGCGATTTGGAAATCCCGAAGACTTGTTCGGCGCAGTGCTGTGGCTGCTCTCACCTGCGTCGGCATTTGTTACTGGAGTCATTGTTCCTATCGATGGCGGTTTTTCGGCGTATAGTGGAGTGTAGGGGGTTTTACCTGTATACGAGGGGCATATCGTACAAGCAAAGGGATGCTTGAGGGAGGTATCCAATGGTCATGGGGCAAGGGTTCGTGGAACGACATTTGACCACTGAGGAAATCAGCAGGACTGTTCATGAGGGTCTGGACACACTCGCTCTGGATGGGAAACGTGTGCTGATCATCATCCCGGACGGCACGCGCACCATGCCTATGCCGCTGATGTTCGATTTATTTGAGCGGGAGCTTGCTTCGCGCGTTACTGCCCTTGATTTCCTCGTGGCGCTTGGCACGCATCCTATCATGAGCGACGAACATCTCAGCAAGCTGGTGGGGCGTCAGGTCATCGATGGGAAAACGGGGAAAGTCCGCATTTTCAATCATCATTGGGAAAAGCCTGAAACCTTTGTTACGCTTGGCGTCATTCCAGCGAGTGAAATCGGCGAGATCACCGGCGGATTGCTCGCCAAGGACATTCCGGTCCGGCTTAACAGGATGATTCTGGACTATGACCAGATCATCATCTGCGGGCCCGTCTTCCCACATGAGGTCGTCGGCTTTTCGGGCGGGAATAAATACTTTTTTCCGGGGATCGGCGGGTGGGAAATCATCAACCAGACGCATTGGGTAGGTGCGCTGATGACCAACTACAGGATTATCGGCGCGGGGTATACGCCAGTGCGGGCCATCATCGACCGCGCGGCAAGCTTCATTGACCGGCCTGTAGCCTGCTTTGCGCTGGTAGTAACGCACGACGGGGTCGAAGGCCTTTATTTTGGTTCGCCTCAGGAAGCGTGGAAGGCAGCTTCAGGCCTTTCGGCACAGAAGCATATCATCTATGTCAAGAAACCTTTTAAACGTGTTCTCTCTGTAATGCCGAAGCTCTATGACGATTTGTGGACCGGAGCCAAAGGCATGTACAAGATGGAGCCGGCCGTTGCCGACGGCGGCGAAGTGGTGATCTACGCGCCGCACATCACCGAAGTCAGTTACACGCATGGAAAGCTCATCGACGAAATCGGTTACCACTGCCGCGACTACTTTCTGGCGCAATGGGACAAATTCAAAGATTATCCGGGTGGTGTGCTTGCCCACTCGACCCACGTTAAAGGATTGGGCAAATACGACGCGGCAACAGGGAAGGAGACGCCGCGCATTCAGGTGACGCTGGCGACCGGAATCCCGAAAGAGCGCTGCGAGAAAATCAACCTTGGCTACATGGATCCCGCAAGCGTCGACCTGGAAGAGTGGAAAAATCGCGAAGACGAAGGCATCCTGCTGGTGCCCCGTGCCGGCGAGATGCTTTACCGCGTTGAGGAAAGCGTTTCAAAGGCGGCTTAATCTTGCCCGGAGATTTATACAAATCCCAGTGCTTTATCATCCTTGAAGGTGCTCCGCCAGCCAGACGATGTACCGGCTGTTCCGCCGTCTCACTTCCGCCAGCAAATCCTCGGGCAGTTCGTCGATCTTTTCCTTGAAAAATCGGTGGTCGGCGTCCGGCGAATCGATGTCACGGCTCCCGACCAGATTTCCCAGCCAAAAGACCAGGAAGAGATTGCCATCCACTCGACCGCGCGCCGCATTCCCCAGATCATATTTAAGGCCCATGGAAACGTATTTCGCCGCCAGTTCACTTTCATGGCCAAACGCGCCCACAGCGGCGAAATCGTTGGCCCTCTTGACCATCCGCTCATAGAGCATCCGCCAATAGGACCCGGCAGGCTGGCTCCTCAGTACGTCGAAAAGCTGCAATTGCAGTTCTCCTGAAATCTTATAATTCACGCGACCGCCTGTTGATCTGCCGATGAGCTCAAGAACAGCCTCTTGTTTTCCGCTCCCGGAGTGAATGCTGAGCGTCGTGTCAAAGCTTTTCGCGACGGCGGCCAGTTCAGCCACCCGCGCGGCCAGTTCCTCGAGCGGTTTTCCGCCAAACTCCCTTTCAACACGCTGAGGCAGTTCCGGCCACATTTTGTGATGGCAGTAGTCGATCAGGCCAACGCCATCCGCAACCGAGGTTTCCATGGCCACGGGATAGGCCTGGCGCTTCTTGAAGCCGAGATTGGGCGGGCAAAGTTGCGCCGGCCTTCCGCGGGCTTTAAGCCAGTGCATGTAAAAGAGAAGCTCTTTGGCAGTGGTGAGGGTCTCTGCTTCGTCGATGGACGGTTCAAAATCGAACGCGGCGTCCTGGCTGGCTTCCCGTTTGGTTTTGGCGATGTAATCGTAAAGCTCCTCATTGAGTTTCAGACTCTGGCCGAATTTGACGGCAAGGCGAAGAACCTCATCGTTGGTGAAGATATAGCTTTTCCCATCGATGTTAAATGGCTTTGAGAACTCGCTGAGCACCCACTTCTGCTCGTCGTTTGAGAACATCCGCTGGAATTTCTCACTGACCACCGAATTGCTCCAGGGTTCCGGGTGGCGAGTGTCGGCCTGAAGTTCGAAGAGGCGGGAGGTATCTGTGGTGAACTTTGTGTAACCTGCTGCGTGGCGAATTGCCGTTTTGACCATTTCTACTGAAGCTGCAATTTCCTCTGGAGTATTTCCGGAAACAATGAAGTGGTCCGCCTCTGCCGTGTAACCTTCGCGCCAGCCTGATCGAATCGCCGCCCACAGTCCGGCGTGATAAAGATGCCGGATAGAAACCCGGGTGTGCCCTGTTGCCACGGGGTCCTCGCCGTCCCGATGTTTTAGCGCTTCGTCAGTTGTCATTTCCCGGGTTGCAGAGAGTTGTACCGTTGAGGCCATGTTGACGTGCAGCTTATCAAGAATGGTTCGGTAAGCATCAAACGCGGCGGGCAAGCTGATTTCTGGATGCCGATTGCCGGCCGCCACTGCGGGAAGTGAACGCTGCGGCCTCGGGAGAAATGCTCTGTCGACATCCTCTGCAAATCTTCTGATGATGTCGTGATCGTAGCTGGAAAAAGGGATGAAGCTTACCCTCACATCTTTCCCATCGATCTGCACGCGCTCTGTACGAACTGGTTCAGCGATCAGCTTGTCAGGTTGAAACGCCGCCATTGCGATGTGCATCAGCAGCGGAGCTGTTTTCTGCTCCGTCAGAGCGTCAACAGCCAGATAACAGCTTGAATCCTGGGTGGGATCCTTAGCGAACGATCTGCCGTAAGGCCTGAGGGCCGTCAAGCCGAGCCCTGCGAGGTCCTTATCGACGGCACTCAAAGCTTCTGCCGTGGATGGCTGGTCCTTGGCGTGTTGGCAAATTCTGGCTGCGATTGCAGCAGCCTCTTTTGAGTCGAAGTGAAGTTCCATGGTTCTCCTGCTGGAAGTTTGATCTCAATGATCTTACACCCTGAAGTTGCACAGAAGGCAGAGCGAAGCCTGTCGAAAGGCGAATTTCATTCGGAATGCCCTGTTCGCCCCTGAATCTGGTCGATGGCGTGGGGAAGGATTTCAATAATGCTTTCAAGCGATTCCCGTGCGCCTCGGGGGCTTCCGGGAAGGTTCACAATCAGAGTGTTTTTCCGCACTCCGGCCACAACCCGTGACAACGCTGCGAGAGGCGTACTCTTCACTCCGGCGGCGCGCATCAACTCCCCCAGTCCCGGAACCTCAGTCTCAATTACAGACCGGGTAGCTTCCGGAGTCACATCGCGCGGGCCGAGGCCCGTTCCGCCGGAGGTAAATACTGCATCGCAATCCCCTGTGTCTGTCCACGTCATCAGCCGGTTTCGGATCAGGTCAAATTCATCGGGAAGAATCTCGAGCGCCTTCACCTGCCACCCGTGGGATTCAAGAAGATCGCGGATGGCGGGACCGGACCTGTCTTCTCGTTTTCCCTGGCTCGACAGGTCGCTCAAGACCAGGATTTTCGCGCGTAAACGGATTTCCATCTGGTTTCACAAAGTTACTACCGCGATGCTCGAAGTGGCAACAGGGGCACCCCCGATCGCTCAGCCAGTCCCCCGGTTTGCTTCGTCCAGCATGCGCAGTCCCTCCATCATGAGCCCGGTGGTTGACATCGTTGTGGTGCGCTGGTCGGAGGTTTTGCTGAAGTCCACTTCCCACTCGCCTTCAGCCCATGTCAGAACTTTATAAACAGCGCTATCTCCTTGAAGCGGACCGCACTCAGCGTGTGTTACCTGGCCTCGAGTGAAATAGAGTTTGCAGGTTTCCTGCCCGGAACGCAACAGCAGCATGCATGTCTTGCGCCCCTGCTCGAGTGATTGCATCCAGTCAATCAGGCTCATTTCGCTCAGCAGGCCGGCGATAGTCCCGCCGCGTGTTTGCAGCTTCTCCATCTTCCTCCCGTACAGCCGAGTTGTGATGTGCCTGACTTGGCGGGACAGTTCCTGCACGAAGAACGGCTTGACGATAAAGTCCTCAATGCCGTCAGATGCTGACCGAAGTTGCCCTTCGATATCTTTCTTCGAGGCGAGGAAGACAAAAGGGATGTTCACAGTATTCTCTTGCCCGCGAAGCTTTTCAAACAACTCCAGGCCGTTCATCTGCGGCATGGAGTAATCGGAGATGATCAGGTCCGGCTGGATCTCGGCTGCCTTGCGCAAGGCTTCGGCTCCGCTGGCTGCCGGAAACAACTCACCGCATTTTATGAGCGCCTGCTGGAGCAGCTTAAGGATTGTCGGGTTATCATCGACGATCAGTATCTTGAACGACGCCGGCATGAGGATAACCTCCTCATCATGCGGTTAACCAGATCATAAATAGGAGATCTTAATTTGACGCACGGAATTCGCCTGACTTACCGCCGCTTTTGTAAATCAGCCGAAGGCCTGTGATTTCGATGTTATGATCCACAGCCTTGCACATATCGTAAACTGTCAAAGCCGCAACGGCTGCGCCCGTCAATGCTTCCATTTCGATGCCCGTTGGCCCCGTGGACTGCACGGAAGAGGTGATCGCGATCCCGTCTTTGCAAAACGCCGCCTGCACATCGATGTGGCTCAGCAGCAGTGGATGGCAGAGCGGAATCAGGTCCGGTGTCCGCTTGGCCGCAGCAATTCCGGCAATGCGCGCAATTTCCAGCGGATCGCCCTTCGGGTTATTCCGGATCTTCCTCAGCGTCTGCGGCTTCATTTTTACGAGCACCGAGGCCACGGCCTGCCGGGCCGTCTCGGGTTTCGCGGACACATCGACCATGCGCACACGACCCGATGGGTCATAGTGGCTCAGGGTCTTGTTCCGTCCGACCGGACCTTTCTTGCCTGATTTCACCATAATGCCCTTGCTCCGTGGCATTCTAACTTTCCATGATCATCAGGTCCACCCAATCTCCCACGGAGGGCGATGGCTGATCGGGATGCAGAACCAGAAAACAGTTGGCTTCCGCCACACCCACCAGGTCGCCGGACCCTTGCCATCCGACAAGGCTGACTTTGGGTTCCGATTCGCGCGTTTCAACCCGAGCCGGCATAAAAGTAGTCAGCCCCCTCCTGTGCTGGACAGGTTTTACCAGCCGTGCACGCAGGAAGAGAGGGCGCTCGAAGGTGCTTCCCGCGAGCACGCTGATGGCGGGCCGTGCAAAGAGATTGCACGTCACGAAGCTGGAAACAGGATTGCCGGGTAATCCGAAGAAAAACTTTCCACGCGCGCGGCCGAAGACCAGCGGTTTCCCGGGCCGAATGGCGATGCCTCGAAGAAAGAAATCCGCTCCGAGCTCTTCGAGGACATCGTCAACGAGATCGTACTTTCCCTTCGAGACTCCCCCACTCAACAAGAGAAGATCAGCCTCCAATCCCTTCTCAATGAGGCCCCGCAATGCGTCCTTTCGATCCGGCCCAATGCCGATTTCGAGTGGGACTCCGCCAGCCGAAGCCACGACCGCTGCCAGCATGGCGGAATTGCTGTTGCGGACCTGATACCATTCGGGCTTGCAGTCAACGGGAACCACTTCGTCACCGGTGGGAATAATGGCCACGCGAGGGCGGGAATATACGGCTACGCTTGCCTTGCCAAGGGAAGCGAGCAGACCGATCTCGCCTGCACGGATGCGCCTGCCTCTTGCCAGAATTTGTCTCCCTGCCTTGGCCTCGCTTCCTTTTCGGACTACGTTCTCAAAGGGTTCGACCGGCCGTTCTATTTCAACTTTGCCTTCCTTAACATGGGCATGTTCGATCATGGTCACAGCGTCTGTGCCGGAGGGCATAGGCGCCCCCGTCATGATGGCGACGCAGTGACCTGCTTCGATCCTGCCGTCAAAATGCTCGCCGGCGCGCACTTCCCCGTCAAGCGTGAGCGAAGTCGGCGCGTACCTGACGTCCTCAGAGCGAACTGCGAATCCGTCTCGCGTAGAGCGGTGAAAGGGAGGGTAGTCACGGTCCGCGTTGATATCTTCCGCAAGGACTCGGCCCCACGCCTGATCGAGAGAAGCCGTCTCGATTGAAGGAGAGACGCCGGCAGAAGTAAGTCTAGACTCGATTTCCGACAGAGCTTCTTGAAGGGTTAACATCCTGGCGACCGGGGAGGCGTCAGGCTTCATCCGAATGTCGAGGGTTGACACGAATCCCTTGACCGAGCATTCATGATTTTGATGCGATTAGTCCAGCAAATCGACTCTCATCGCACCAGATTGCCTGCCCGCGCTCTGGGCCTGTTGAAACCATGGCAATCTCGACGCCGACCTCGTCCGAAAGAAAATGCAGATAGTCCTGTGCTTTTTGAGGAAGCTGCGAGAACTCCTGGACTCCGTGTGTTGATTGCTTCCAACCCGGAAGGACGCGGTAGTGGACTTTGAGTTGGTCAAGAACGTCGGCTTCGGCAGGAAAGCTGCTGAACCGCTTTCCACGATATTCATATTCTATGCCAACGGGAATCTCGTCCAGAGTGTCCAGGATGTCGAGCTTGGTGATGATCATCGCACTCAACCCATTGACCCTTGCGCTGTAACGCGTTGCGGGAACATCGAACCACCCGCAACGGCGGGGGCGACCGGTTACGGCCCCGTATTCGCTTCCTCGAGACCTGAGTTGATCCCCATCGCCGCCAAGGATTTCAGTTGGAAATGGTCCGCTGCCTACGCGCGTTGTATAGGCTTTTGAAACTCCGATGACCGCACTAATTCGGGTCGGACCTACCCCGGTGCCGGTTGATGCCCCTCCGGCTGCTGCGCTGGATGAAGTTACGTAGGGATAGGTTCCGTGGTCGATATCGAGCAATGTTCCCTGCGCGCCTTCAAAAAGAATCCGCTTGCCGTGGTCAATTTCATCATTAAGATATTCGGAGACGTCAATAAGCATGGGAACCAGTTCGCGCGCATTTTCGATATATTCCTCAATCCAGTCGTCGCTTCCAAAGGGAGCGCCGTCAAACAGCGCCGAGGCGATCCGGTCCTTTTCCGCAAGCACTTCCTTGCATTTTCGCAGGAAAGACTCAGGGTTGCGAAGGTCGCCGGTGCGAAGTCCACGACGCCCTGCCTTGTCTTCGTAGGTTGGACCAATCCCTTTTGCTGTAGTGCCGATCTTGCCCACGCCCCGCGCCTCTTCGGCTGCGACCTCGTGGCTGCGATGATAGGGCATAATCAGGTGGGCGCGGTCGCTGATTTTGAGCCTTGCACGGGCCTCAATTCCGTTGCTTTCCAGCGCATCGAGTTCCCGAAGCAACGCCTCGGGATTGACTACGACGCCTTGCCCGATTACGGCGATCTTGTCCGGCCGCAGGATGCCGGTGGGAACCAGTTGCAGGATGAATTTCCTGTCGTCAATCATCACCGTATGGCCGGCGTTTGCGCCCCCCTGATAACGTGCGATGATGTCGAAGTATTGTGATAGGGAATCAACAACCTTCCCTTTGCCCTCGTCGCCCCACTGAAGGCCAACGATCGCAACGTTAGTATTTCCTTCGCTGGTTTTCATGCCCTTAGATATCTTTCCTCTTCACCACATTTTACCTGATTTGGAATTTCCGCTGATGGGCCATCGTGGCGCACCGAAGCCCATTCCCATCCGGGGACGAAAGCAGCCAAGGCTTTTCGGATCTCTTGATTCAGCCCGCAAAGCAGGACTCAGCAGAGTCAAAGGTTCTTATCCAACAGCTTGGCGAGGTTGTCTTTCGACGTCGTTCCGACAAGCTGTTCCTTGATCTCCCCGTCCTTGAAAACCAGGAGCGTTGGAATGCTTCGGATATTATAACGGCTTGTCACCGAGGGGTTTTCGTCCACATTCAGTTTTCCCACTTTTGCTCGGCCGGCGTATTCGTTGGCAATTGCCTCAACCGCAGGAGCAATCATGCGGCACGGCGCGCACCATTCCGCCCAGAAATCCACAAGCACCGGTTTGTCAGATTTCAAAACTTCCTGTTCAAAATTCCGGTCACTGAACTCCAGGATATTACCTCCTGCCATCTATCGAGTCCTCCCGTTGAATGCCGAAATTAAGAATAAGCAGTAACTGCAGTCGCTGATGCTCCAACCTTCGCGGCATAAAGTTTTTCATATAGACTTGCGTACTTCTTGGCAGATTGGGTCCACGAGAAATCTTCCTTCATGCAGTTCTGTTGGAGTTTCGACCATGCGCTTTTGTCACGGTAGGTGGCGATGGCGCGCTGAAGACATGCCAGCAATGCCACGGCCGAATATTGCCTGAACCTGAACCCCGTTCCTTTCTCACCGTCAAAGGGCTGAACAGTGTCATCCAGGCCTCCTGTTGCCCTTACGACCGGCACAGTACCATACTTCATGCTGTATATCTGGTTCAGTCCGCAAGGTTCGTAACGCGAGGGCATCAGGAACATGTCGGCGCCGGCTTCAATTTGATGCGCCAGCGCGTTGTCATACGAGATTTTTACAAGGAACTTTCCCGGATATCTCTCCGCCAAGGAGCGGAAAAGTTCTTCGTATTCCGGCTCGCCCGTTCCAAGCGCAACAACATAAATATCTTCGCGCACTAATTCATCTGCAATTTGCGCAATCAAATCGAAGCCTTTTTGCTTGACAAATCTCGAAACGATGCCGATAACAGGCCGCGCAACATCAGGACTGTGAACACCCAGTTTCTCCAGCAATGACTTCTTGCAGATTTCCTTTCCGCGCATGTTTTCAGGCGAGTAGTTTGCTGGAATCAATCGGTCTGTTGCCGGGTCCCAGTCTTCATAGTCCACGCCGTTGAGTATCCCGATCAGGCGGTCGGTCCTGCTCCTCAGGACGCCTTCAAGCCCATGCCCGAATTCGTCCGTCTGGATTTCCTGGGCGTATTTCTGGCTAACGGTGGAAATGTAATCAGAAAAGACAATTCCACCCTTCAACAGATTGACCTTGCCGTAGTACTCAAGCCCCTCAATTCTGAAGAGGTCCTTGCTGATTGAGATTTGCTCCATGATTTCCGGTGGAAAGAGCCCCTGGTATCCAATATTATGGATCGTGAAAAGCACCGAGGTAGTCTTGTAAAACGGGTCCGCCGCGTAAAGGCTTCGCAAATAGACAGGAAGCAAGGCTGACTGCCAGTCATGGCAATGAAAAACTGCCGGCGGATTCGATGAACGCTTGGCAAATTCGAGGGCCGCCATTGAAAAGGCTGCAAAGCGTTCCGCGTTGTCGGGGTAATCTTTGCCGTCGGACATGTAAAGCCCATCCCGGTCGAACAATTCCGGACAATCTATCAGATAAGTTCTAACGCCGCTTATTTCGCTCGCGACCTGAATGGATGCAAACTTGAACCCCCCTGACAGTGGAACTGTAAGGCTTTCCGCACCCGGAACAACCGGCCCGGGCTTTGTGACCTTGTACCGGGGAGTGAAGATCTCAACTTCGTAGCCAAGAGATGCAAGCGCCTTCGGCAACGCGCCGACAACATCGGCCAAACCGCCGGTCTTCGAGTAAGGCACACACTCAGACGCTACAAAGACGATCTTCATGAGAAAAATCCGTTGAATTCGGTCAACTCGCTTAATAGGCTAAATTAGAGGATGGAACCAGCAAAGTCAAGGTTCTGAAATCAGTACTGTCAAAGCTCTTTAGAAATGTCCCCTTTTCTTGTTTTTCTGTCTTTCTTTGGTTTTTCTGTTTTTGTTTTTCTCGTGGGCCTTGCCCGGAGCGCAGCCCTGCGAGCCCGCAGGGCGAGCGTTTAGGGCGAAGCGGAGGGCAAGGCCCACGACCGCCCCTTGCCGGCTTCCTGCTCCCACGCTTTGCTGGCCCTCTGCCGCCGCGCCGCCTCCCGCCAAGGATGATCCGCCGGCGGCACCCACCTCGGCTTGCCCACTTTCGCGGTTGAAGGGGCCCTGCTTTGCTGGATCGCCGGCCTCGCCGGAGCGGCGATCTCGCGCCATCGCACCGCGCGCCCCCGGTACTCGATCCCCATCTGCCCATCCGGCCTTTCCCACACCACCACCTTGCCCTTCGCCGGCGCATAGTTCCGACTCTCCGCCTCCAACTGGAAAAACCGGTTCTCATACCGCACCACCCAATCCTCGCTGATGCTCCGTTCGCTCTCCAGGCGGAAGACCTGGGAGTATAAGGAAGACGAATTCCTGAAAGAAAATCTTCCGGGCTATTCGAGATACGCCGGCATTGTTCGCGACCGGCTCATTCCAGGTCTTTGGTGAGGTGAAACATGAACATGGAATGTCTGGAATGCGGATCGACTGAGTTAACAAAGCTGTCGATCCTGTATGAGCAAGGCTTGTCAATGCTCCGCGCCCGTTCGGGCGGGCTGGGCCTGGCGATCGGGGCAGGAGGAGCGGATCTTGTCCTGGGAAAGGCCAGAACCAAAGGTGAGATTCAGACCAAGCTCTCTGAAAGGGTTTCGCCGCCGGGCAAGTGCTCGTACTGGAAAATCGTCGTTGGCGGGTTGATCGGTCTCATGGTCCTCGAATTCATACTTGGATATACGCACACGTTCCTTGGTTACGGAGGGAATTTCAACCGCCAACTCTCCTGGCTTGTCTGGTCGTACCTGGGCCTGCTGATATTCGTGCTGGCTTTCGTTGTCTGGTATAACTCCTGGGTCTTCCCGAAGCGACACCAAATCTGGGATCGCTCGTTCATGTGCGGGCGATGTGGCCACATCATACAAGTGGCGCGTCCAGCCCAACGGCAGACTCATCTTGTTCAGGAGGCGCGGCCATGATCTTCGCTACCACAGCGTCATTAATTGAGGGTTATCAGATAGTCGCCTACAAAGGCACGGCGCAGGGCGCGACATTTGAAGCCCTTCTGCACAACACTGAGGCCATGGGAGCTAACGCTGTTCTGAACATCTGTTACGACAATGCCATAAGCCCTGACACGCTGTTTCACGGTTCTGCTTTCGTAATCGAGCCAAAAGAATGGGCACACGAGATGAACTCGAAACCCAAGAATAATGACCAAGGACTGTCAATTCTCGGTGGGAACAATGAAAGCAGGTAACCAAAACTCGCGCTCAGAGATTTCCATACCTTCTGAGAGGATTGAACATTAATTCTGCTTATCCGTGGCCAGAAGGTGATGCTGGATCGGGACTTGGCGGACCTTTATGGAGTTGAGACCCGGGTTCTCAATCAAGCTGTGCGTCGAAACATCCGGCGTTTCCCTCCCGATTTTATGTTCCAGATGAGCCCGGAGGAGTTTGCAAAATGGAAATCACAAATTGTGATGACCAATAGGGAAAGAATGGGCTTGAGACGCAGGCCCTTGGTTTTTACAGAGCAAGGGGTAGCCATGCTTTCGAGTGTCCTGGGGAGTGACCGGGCTATTGACGTCAATATCGCCATCATGAGGGCCTTTGTCAGGCTGCGCGAGATGATGGCTACGCACAAAGACCTGGCAAAGAAAATAGAGGAATTAGAAAAGAAATACGACGCGCAGTTCCGGGCTGTGTTTGACGCGATCCGCAACCTGCTGCAGCCAGCGCCCGTTCCGCCCAGGCGCCGCATCGGATTCTGAATTTAATAGGAGCAGAAATCATGAATACAGCCCAATTCAGCACTTTAAGTGATCAGGTCCCCCAGCCCGTAGAGGAAGCCAACTTCGAAGCAACTGTAGACGTAAAGACGGCGGCGCGCTTTCTTGGAGTCAGCCCGTCGCTGGTGTATGCTTACGTCGAGCGAAAGCAGATTCCCCATTTCCGAATGATGGGCCGCTCGATCCGGTTCAGCCTGTCCGAACTCGAAAGATGGCGGCAACAATTCTTTGTAAATGGAGGAATCGATGACAAGACCACGTAAGACGGCGGGAACCGTATATCGCCGCAAGAACACCGCGTTCTGGTGGGTGCGTTATCCAGACCGCGCAGGGAGGATACAGCGGGAATCCACTGGATCCACAGATAAGGAAGAGGCGGAGCGCTTCCTTCGAGCACATCTCGACGCTCGTGACGAAGGTCGGCTGACTAGTGTACTCAAAGGTAAGACCCTTACATTCAACGAGTGGGCGGACTGGTTCCTGGAGAGACGGTCAAAGCCTCCTTTCCGATCGGAGAATACGCATGCACAAAACTTGAATGCCCTCAAACATCTAAGACCTGTTTTCGGAGATGTCCTTCTAGCGAACATCGCGCCCGAGTCCATTGAAGAATACTTGAGGAACCGCCTTAACGCCGACAAATATGTTCGAACCAGGCTCGGCTTTCGGCGTATTGGGAAACTCAAACCTTACACGGTGCATCAGGAACTGCGAGTTTTAACCAGGATTCTGAATCTTGCCGTTCAGCAGAAGCGGCTTGCAGTAAATCCCTGTGCCAGTGTCGAATTTCCCGCGCCAATCAACAAATCGTTCAGGAAACCTCACTACATGACCTCAAGCGAACAGGCGCGGATTGAGATGGTAGCTCCTTGCTATCTCAAGAACTTGGTGGTCATGATGACGGAAATGGGTTTTCGCCCGTATAAGGAATTGCTTCCAATGAAGAAATCACAAGTCGATCTCGAAAATTCGGTTGTAAGCCTCCACGATTCCAAAACCCTAAGTGGCATCGGAGACTTACCCATGACCGAGCTTGCTCGCGAAGCGTTTAAGGCCCAAATGGAAGCAGCCAGAGGTTCTGAATACCTTTTCCCAACTCCCAGCAACAAAGCGAAGAACATACATCACATCGTTACGGAAGATTTGGGAAAAGACGTTGCATCGGGCCGGCGTACCTTATTTCCCGATTTACCATCTTCGGCATACGTTCGCCACGCGTCTAAGTGCTGGAGGAGTAGCCGATCATTTTGTTACGCAAATGCTCCGTCAGCATGACTCTCGCGTGTTCAAAAGATATAGCCAGGCAAAACTTATGATGATGCGCGAAGCACTAGCGAAGCTCGATCGCCTCGCCAACGAACACACCAAGAGTTTTAGCACAGACGCGCCAAATTAAACTCGTTTTAGCACAGTTTTGACACAGTTTACTGACTTTGATTGGTTATGAAAAATTGCATGATGTTGAATTGGAAGGGCTTAAATGGTGGACCTGGAGGGGTTCGAACCCTCGACCTCATGACTGCCAGTCATGCGCGCTCCCAACTGCGCCACAGGCCCAAGCTGGCTCGGAAATGGAGTCTTCCTTCTTGTAGCATGCAGGCGGCGTAAGTGTCAACGCTGCCACATAGCTTGGCGAACAGCAGCGTCGTACACACTTACTCAAGCGGCCTTCGATAATTCCGATTTGACTGTCCAATTGCTGAACAATCCACTTGACATCATTCTTTTATTAGGGCCACTTTGCAAAGGGAGGGGCTTCCGAGAGCCGACCGCCCAAAACGGGTCCTGCCGCCTCAATTGAAGCCACTTATGCCAACGCTTTCGACTTACATCCTGCGCATGGCTGAGCACAAGGATCAAATAGCCTTCATTGAACAGGGTGTGTACCGTTCGCGGGAATACGGTTACCAGGAAGTCGTCGAGCGGGCATCGGCGTTTGCGCAGTGGCTGAGATCGAAGCGCCTGGAAGCAGTTCCAGGGCAGGAACCGCCGCGCATAGTTTTATGGGCGACGCCCGGCGCGCACTGGGCCATGGCCTTTTACGGATGCGTACTGGCCGGGGCGATTGCCGTACCGGTGGATGCCGGATTTTCACCGGAATTCCTTAAGCGCATTTCAGAGAGAAGCCGTGCCTCCCTGTTGATTACGGACAGGACCAGGAATGAAAGCCTACAAGGGTTGAAATGGGCGAGCGACATTGAACGCTTCTTCATCGAAGACATCGAAGGCATCGCCGTGCCCTCCGGGCGCCTTCCGGAACCTCAAGCCGTGGACCGCGATGCCCTGGCCGAGATCGTTTACACCTCTGGAACCACGGCCGAGCCGCGCGGGGTCATGATTACGCACGGTAATCTGCTGGCGAATCTTGAGCCTATTGAACGCGAAATCAGGCGATATGAGAAGCTCAGCATTCCATTCCGGCCCATCCGTTTTGTCCATCTGATTCCGCTCAGCCATTTGTTTGGACAGGTGATGGCGCTTTTTATTCCTCAACTTCTTCGCGGCGTGGTCATCTTTCCTGAAAGCCAATCGCCTGCAGCGCTGGCCCGTACAATTCGGGAGCGTCGGGTTTCCGTGATGACCTGCGTGCCTCAGCAGCTTGAAGCCATGGGCAACTGGGCCAGGGCGAAGCTTGTTGAAAGCGGATACCGCGATCCCGATGCGGTCCTTCACCAGGCAGTCTCAGAGCACTGGTCTATTTCGAGGCGCTGGTGGAAATTCCGGTATGTGCACGGTCTTATTGGCTGGAAGATGTGGGCCTTCGTCGTGGGCGGGGCGACGCTTCCAACGGACCTGGAACAGTTTTGGAGCACTCTCGGTTATGCCGTGATCCAGGGTTACGGACTCACGGAGACCGCGCCTGCGATTACCATCACTCATCCTTTCAAGATCCGTCGGGGCGCTGTCGGCAGGCCCTTGCCGGGCGTCGAAACGCGGATCGCCGAAGACGGTGAAATCCTGGTGCGGGGCGCCAATGTTTCACCTGGATACTATCAGGATGCCGAAGCGACTCATGAAGTCTTCGAAGAAGGGTGGCTGCACACGGGTGATCTCGGGCGGTTCGACGAAAACGGCAATCTCATTTATCTTGGCCGCAAAAAGGACGTGATTGTTACAGCAGAAGGGTTGAACGTTTACCCTGACGATGTTGAGAAGGTGCTGTGCGAGCAGCCTGCCATTCAGGAAGCTGCGGTCGTAGGCAAGATAGCTGGCCCAGAAGCCGCCGGCCGCACTGTGGTCCATGCCGTTCTGGTCCCGAGTCGCGGCGCCTCCCGCAGTGATCTTGAAACCGCAGTCCAGAAGGCCAATGCAAAGCTTGAGCCGCATCAGCGCGTTCGCGACTTTTCCATTTGGCCCGGGCCTGCGCTGCCGAGGACCTTGACAACCATGAAACTCCAGCGAGCGAAGATTGCGGCGTGGGTCAATGCCGGAGAGGGGGCGGCCAGGCCGGCCGTTCCTTACGCGGGCGAAGTTCATGACTGGCGCGATTACATCGAGCGGCTTGGGACGCCGCGGGAAAGGATCGTGCCGGAGGCCCGGCTTGCCGAAGACCTTGGACTTTCCTCGCTTGACCGGGTCGAACTGCTGACGTGGCTCGAAACAAGCGGCTACATTTTTGATGAGCAGGAATTGGCGCGAGCGCAAACCGTGGGCGATGTGGAGCGGTTGATCCGTCGGCCTTCCGCGCCCGCTCCCCCAGGGGAGTTTGTTCGAGTAAAAGAGAAAGCCGAACCATTGCGTGGAGCGGCCCGCGCGCCTTCAGGCGTGGCTACGACTCCCCGGGTCGCCGGCCCTACCGAGCCCGAATGGCCGCTCTCGCGCGCAGCAGCGCTTGGCCGCGAAGCGCTCCAGATGCTGCTGGCATTTCCTCTGTTGCGCTATTACGTCAAGACCGAAGTTCATGGGCTTGAGAAGTTGCGCCAGTTGAAAGGTCCGGCTATTTTTGTATCGAACCATCAGAGCCTGATTGATCCTGCGGTTATCCTTCGTTCGCTGCCCTCGCGAATTCGCCGCAGGATCGCACCCGCTATGGGTGAAGCGGCGCTGCGCGGCCACTCCAAAGCAGCGCTGTTCTGGGCGCGTCTTACGTTCAACGTTTATTTGATCTCAGACGATCCCAGCCGTGCGCAGGAAGCGCTGCGGCACGCGGGGCGCCTGGCTGACCGGGGATATTCCACGCTGATTTTCCCGGAAGGCGAGCGCACTCCTGACGGCACGTTGCAGCCTTTTCGTCCCGGCGTCGGTGTGATGGTCGAACGGCTCCAGTTACCCGTTGTCCCGTTGCTGATTCGCGGGCTTTTTGAAATCTGGCCGCGTACGCGGGAGCGCCCGGTTCGCGGCAAGGCCGAACTCTGGATCGGTGACATCATAACCATCAATCCGGGAGAATCTGCAATCGAATTTACCCGGCGGCTGGAAGATTTCTACCGCTCCTGGCAACCCAGCAAAACGGCTTCTTCCAACTCCTGAATTCGGCTGCGTTCCGCATCCCCTGCACAGTGGAATTCCGAAGCGGCGGACCCGCGCTATAGTATCCACGCGAATCACCCGATAAGAATGGTGCGGTTGAGCATCTACCCGGCTATGCGCCGGGGTCGGTGGGCGATAAACCCAATGCCCGCGCCCGGCGCCCCATGGAGTACCGTCTGATAGCACGAAAGATATTCCTGTGCTGCGTCTGCGGCCAACCCGAAGAAAGCTGTGAATGTCAGAAGTATTGCGCCCTTTGTCACTCAGATTACAGCGTCCGCCTCACCGAAGACGGGCAATATTACTGCGCCGATTGCCGCGAGGCCTGCGACTATAAAACACAAGACGCCATTTAGGCGGCAAGGGTTGGGTCCGTTGCAAGACGAATTTCGTCCCGATGGTAGCCTCGCGACATGCGCGAGCCATTTGGAACCGGGCGACTTGTGATTTGCAGATTGGCGATTGAAATGAGGCGCGAATTATGAATGCTGAATTATGCAGAAAAGACTTCACGCTCAGGAGGGTGCCTGAGAGGGCTGGATTTCATCCTTCATAACTCATTATTTCCTTCGCCGACATCCCCAAATCCCTGCGCTGCAGAAATCTGACCTTTATTGATGGCAGTTTAACGCGTGTGGTAAGGTTACAGGTTGGAAGTCGATGGGGTGTTGTACGCCGCCTGTTGCCGGTGGGCGTTGCCATAAGAATGCCAGCCTATGGCCAGGAAAATCGCTGAGCAGGAAGAGAAATCCACAAAAGAGGCTGCGAAGCCTGCCCGCCCGCCAACCACGCCGGGCAGCCTGATTGGCTTGTGTGCCGGAGCCTGGCTCGTTCCAGGCCTCGGACATTTTCTGCTCGGGCGCAGATGGCGGGCGCTGGTCCTTTTTCTCGCTATTGTCGGAATGTTTCTGTTCGGGCTGGCGATGCAGGGGCAATTTTTCGCTACGGGCTCGGGATCATATTTGCACACACTGGGCTACTTTGCCGAACTCTCTGTCGGAGCGCCGATGCCGCTGGCGACGTTTTTCGGTTACGGCGGCGGCGACACATATTTCGTATGCTCAGATTACGGCACCGCTTACTTGATCGCCGCGGGCATGTTGAATGTCCTCGCAATCCTCGACGCGTATGATATTGCTATGGGAAGAAAGCCGTAGGACGTAATGACTTTCACAAGTTATGGTGTCGCCATACCCTCTAGGTTCTCTCTTGTTTTCCAAGCGCTGTCTCAACGTTGTCAACGGCGCCGGAATTGGCCGGTGGGGACACCGGCGCCACAGAAAAGATTCTCACTGTAATTAGGAATCCTCAGTGGGAGGTGGAACGACTCCACCGGCTTCATTGCAAGGTTAAATATGGTTATATCTCATTTTACGGCGCTCACGCTCTTTTCGTTTTTCGTGTCGGTAGTGTTTGCCGTCCTCGGCAAGCAGACGTTAAAGGAGCAATTGATTTACGGGGTGAAAGTTTTTATCGCCTTTGTGGGTATCGCTTTGCTCCTCGGCTGGATCATGCTGCCTTTCGCCTGAATTCCGCGCCGGATTTTTGTGGCGATTACCCTGGCTTCTGCCGCAGGGAAGCCATTATCTTTTGGAAACCAGATCGCCGAAAGCAGGGAGCAATTTGTATTTGTTCTCCCACGTGGTATACATGATGCCGATCGCGCCAGGCGTGCGATCGAGCGATTGCAGCCAGCCTTTTGGGTTGTCCAGATTGTCCGCGTCGTAATAAGCCCCGGCGAGCGTCTGATATCCGAGCTTTGAAAAGAATGCCAGGCTCGGGTCGCGCTTTTCATAGTACCAGCAAGCGATCACCAGACCTTTGGGCAGGTATTTCCATGTGCCTTCGAAACTTCCATCAATCAGGTAATATTCCTTGCGGGCGTTGTGGTTTGGATCGAACATGTCCGACCAGACAAAGACCTGGGCGCGCGGATTAACATCGCGAACCATTGCCACCTGTCTTCTGACGCAATTTCCCAGAATTTCCGCCATCGGGAGATGGCGGTCCTTGCAGGCTTTGCAGAAGCCGCCGATGCGGACCTCATCCATACTGAGGAAGTATTTTCGTGGAGAAAGATATTTCTCGATAAGCGGAATCTGCCTTCTCCAGATCTCGTAAGCTTCCGGTTCCGACATATCGATGGGGACCTGGTCGCGGTAGATTGTTGTGCCGTGGAAGTAGTCCACTCGCAGGCGGTCGCCGCTGCGGATGCGACCGCCGGGCAGGAGACGGATTGAAGGGCCGTTGTGGTCCCACCGGAAATTGAGCTGCGGGTCGGCTATTTGGTCGTAATCGCGGCCCTCCTGATACACTTCATTGGTTTTTTCGTTGCGGACCACTACGGGTGTTCCCGGACGTCGAAGAACATTAATCAGACCGACTTCTTCCACCTCCACATCGTCCACCCAAACATTGCGGGCTTTGCCATCGGCGATTCCGATACGGAAATCGACATGGTCCGCATACCAACTGTTGAAGGCCCAATCGAACCTGCTCCAGTCGCCGGCTGCGGGCAGCGGGTACTCGAGATAGGCAAGGTCTCTGCCGTCGGGCGCAATGGCCCACATGTGGAACCGTGTCTCAGGAGATACTTCTTCGGTCCTAAGCCAGCAGCGCAGGCGATAGCAGCGGTAGGGCGTGGTGCGCACCTGCTGTGCCAGAAAAGCGTCTCCTGAAGTGCCGTTGAAATTACGGAAGCAGACCGATGCCTTGCCGGAATGAAATACCTGAGTGTCAACTGAAATCCCTCTGCCGTGCGGCGAAAAACCGGCGGGAAGGTTTCCACTTCGCTCTTCAAAGCCGCCGTTTTGAAGCTTTGCCGGAGAATCAGGGACAAAACGCGCTTCACGATCGTCAGCAACAAAGAGCGCGCCGCGGACCGGAAGTCCGGCTGCGAGGTTCTTATTGTGGGCCAGAATGCCGCTGCCATATCCCACGCTGAAGCCCATAGGGATGATTTCCACTTTCAGGCTGTCACACGCCTTTTTCAGGGTTGTGAGCCGGTGAAGAAATTCCGGGGGTTTCAGGTCCATCTGATCGAAGCCGGCGGATAAAAGCATGCCGTTCAGGCCGTGGCTTGCAGCAGTACGCGCAATGCTCTGCACGCGATCAAGTTCTTCGTTGCTCCGGAGTCCAGTTGAAACATAAACCCATCGGTTCGGATAAACCTTGGGGCTGTCCAGCGCCAGGGCCTTTAAGGAGGTTGAGGCGGCCATGCCCGCTTGCAGAAACTGCCTTCGATTGAGGGAACGCATTTGAAGGTCTCTCCATCTGGAAATTTCCTTGCGTGCTTCAACAATATCATAGGGAACTGGATTACAGTGGGGTGATCCGGCGCGGCCCGCAAGTTTCGGCGAAGGGAAATATCCAGCCGATAGCGACTGAGCGATTGGACCCGCCTGTGACCCAAAGAGATTTCCATCTTTCTCTTGATCTCATCGCCAAATGCGATATTCTGCCCTAGCTCGACCCGAAGGTATAGGGATTTCATGAATCCGCCGAACGAAACGCAAACAAGCACTGCGTACATAAAAGTCCCTGGCTCCGGCATCAGCAATACGCGCCGCTGGGCGGTGATGTGGCTGCTGTTTATCGCTTCGATCATTAACTATCTCGACCGCTCGGCGATCTCCTTTGCGCTGCCTTTGATTTCCCATGATCTTCACCTTGGCCCTGAGTCCAAGGGGGTTTTGCTTTCATCTTTCTTCTGGTCCTACACGCTGATGCAGGTCCCCATCGGGCTGATCTCGGACCGCATGAACCTGCTCTGGGTCTATGCCGGAGCATTTGCGCTGTGGTCTCTGGCGCAGGGCTTGACGGGGCTTGCAGGGAGCCTGATGGTGCTTATCCTGCTGCGAATTGTTCTGGGCCTCGGGGAAGCGATCTACCTCCCCGGCGGCACCAAGATTGTCAGCTTGCTCTTTGACCGCTCGGAGCGCGGGCTGCCTTCGGGGTTTTTTGATTCCGGCACGCGTTTCGGCCTGGTAGTAGGCGGCGTCGGGATTCCCTGGCTGCTGGTCCGTTTTGGATGGCGGGACGCATTTGTATTGGTCGGAATTCTGGGGCTGCTCTGGCTGGTTCCCTGGTTTATAGCTTTTCCTTCTAAGCCGGCGAAGATTCGACAGAGGGAGGCTCGAGAATCCGGCCCGGAGGCGCAGGCCCGGTTCAGACTTGTTCATTTTGACCGAAACCTGCTGGGAGTTTGTCTCGGCTTCTTCTGCTTTGATTACTTCTGGTATTTGATGCTCACCTGGTTGCCGGATTACCTGTATGAGGCGCGCCATTTGAGCATCATAAAGGCAGGCTTCTTCTCCGCTATGCCTTATGCCGTTTTTGGCGTGTGCCAGCCTCTGGGGGGCTGGATAGCCGACCGGTTGATCCACCGCGGGTGGAATGAGACCCTGACGCGAAAGATGATGGTCACCATCGGATTCATTTTCGGGTTGCTCATGATCCCCGCCGCGCTTACACAGAGCGCCACGATAGCCGTGGCGTTGATCGTTGGGGCTGGCCTCGTGGGGCTCTCAACCGCGAACCAACTCGTGATCGTGCAATCCTGCGCCCCGCATCATGAAGTCGGCGTCTGGACGGGGTTTCTGAACTTTGCGGGAAACATCGGGGGAGTCGCCGCTCCGCTGATCACCGGCTTTTTAATCGCCTGGACCGGGTCCTTTGTTTCAGCTTTTATTCTCGGACCGGCACTCCTGGTCAGCGGGTCGCTGGCATACTGGTTCATTGTGGGGAAGCTTGTCTCTCCGCGGCACAAGCCGGACGACGAAACGGCCGCATAGAAAATAGGCCCAGAGCAAAAATCTTTTGGTACTGGTGCACGACGATCGGCCGTTTTGAAAAACGGAATGTTTCATCTGTGAGGTGGCATTGCGATGTACCGCCGTCATCATTCGGTGCAATCGGTTTGGTTGCTTTTATGTTTGATCGGCGCTGCGTTGCCGCTCTGGGCGCAGGACCGCAGCGCTGAACCCGCCGGTACCATTCCGCGCCATATCCCGCCCAAACGGTCTTCCCAGATTCATGATGGATTCGGCATTAATTCGGATTTGCCGCGAGATCCCTACCTGCCCTGGAACCGCTGGTGGTGGACGCGCATGGCCGATGCGGGTGTCAAGTGGGTTCGGATCGGCCAATACGAGAACAGTTCCGACCTGACGAGTTGGGACTGGATCGAGCAGAAACGCGGCGTTTATGCAGCCCCGCCGGGGCTGGATGATTACGTCAATTGGCTTGTGGACAACGGCATCAAGATCCAGGTCCAGTTGATGTACGGGAACCCGATGTACACTGCGCATTCAGGGAAATTGCCTGATGCCATCACTCCAGAGCCAGGCAGTTTCCACAACGATGATCGAAGCCTGTATTCAATATTCTGGCCGCCGACTAAACCGGACCAGATCGCAGCGTTTACGAAGTATGTTCAGTGGATTGTTCGCTATTTCCGCGGACGGATCCATTATTGGGCATTGTGGAACGAGGAAGACATCGGCTATTGGAGTCCTTGGGGGAATCCGGAAGAATATGGCCGTCTGCTGAAGGCGTTTGTTCCTGCTGTGCATGAAGCGGATCCTGGGGCCAGGGTCATTTACGGCGCTCAGGCCGATCCTGTCCGGGATTTCACCAGGCTCGCGCTCGATACGTGTCAATGCGCCTCCGGAATCGACGTGTTCGCTTATCACACCTACCCGGGCTACGGAATGAACATGAACCCGGAGACGATGGATTATGGCGCCTATGGCAACGAGTCGCCGGCCAAGCTGCGTGAACTTGTTCGCAACTATCCCGGCATCCGGCATGACATTCAATTCTGGGATGACGAATTTAACTCGATTCCATCATGGACAGGTTCTGACGAATCGGTGCAGGCTAAATACATTCCGCGGGGGATGATTTACAATTTGGCGACGGGTGTCAAAACCTTCGTCTGGATCCTGGCGGCAGGCACCGACGGGAACGAAGGTGATGATTTCGGCCTGATTCACGGGCTGAGATATCTGCCGACCGATTTTACTCCGCGCCCCGCCTTCCAGGCATACGAGCATACGAATTGGCTGTTTTCAGATACGCGGTTCGACTCCTCCATCAAGATCGACAGCCCGGATATCCTCTCATTGCGGCGGCAGACTGGCTTTCCGTTTTTTGCCTATGGTTTTCGCTCGCAGACCGGGAAGGCAATCGTGGCCTACTGGCTTGCAGCGCACAGCCTTCCGGGCAATATCTTCAGGCCGGTTTATTCGCCGCTGATCATAAAGAATTCGGGCATTGAGCATCCGGTCCTCATTGACGTTGTGACAGGTGAAATCCGCCCACTCAACTGGAAGGCAGGGACCACGGATACCCTGGAGTCGGTACCCGTGCGCGACAGCGTTATGGCCATTGCAGATGCGAGTTATTTCGATTGGGCGGTCTTGCCGGAGGCCCCCAGTTCACTAAATGCTGAATCTTCAAGGGGAACAGTCAAGCTGAGTTGGGAGACCCATGGCGGAAATCCTTCCGGCGTCATTGTTGAACGCAGCATCGACAAAGGGAAATGGGGCGTGCTTGCGAGGCTGCCTGCCTCTTCGCGTTATGATGATTCTTCTGCACCAGCGAATCGAATGGTCTCTTACCGTGTGCGCATGGTGAACCAGGCGGGCGAGTCGGCATATTCCAACGTCGTCCACGTGATGAGATAAGGAGAAGACAACAATGGGAAAACTCGCAATAACGGGAGGAAAGCCGGTCCGGACGAAGCCGTTTGCCGCCTGGCCCATTTATGGGAGGCAGGAAGAACGGGCGTTGCTCAAAGTGCTCGCCAGCCGAAACTGGGGCGGTTATCCGTTCCCGAATACCATCGCCGACCGGTTTGCACAGAAATTTGCAAAGTTCCACGGAGCAAAATACGGGCTGGCGGTGGCGAACGGAACTGTAGCGATCCAGGTGGCGTTGAAGGCTGCGGGCATCAAGCCCGGCGACGAAGTCATCGTTCCGGCCTACACGTGGGAAGGAACCGTGGGGCCAGTGCTGTTGCTGAATGCAGTGCCGGTGTTTGTTGATGTTGATCCTGACACCTATTGCCTGGATGCCCGGCTGATCGAAGCCGCGCTGACGGAGAAGACCCGGGCGGTCCTTCCGGTCCATCTGGCGATGAGCTTTGCTGATCTTGACGCTATCGGAGAAATCGCCCGCAAACATAACCTTGTCGTGATCGAAGACTGTGCGCACGCCCACGGCGGCAAGTGGAGAAACAAAGGCGCGGGAGCTACTGGAGGGCTGGGCTGTTTCAGCTTCCAGTCAAGCAAACTGATGACTTCAGGTGAAGGCGGTGCCGTGATTACCAGCAACCTCGAATTCTATGAGCGGGCCCAATCTTACGTGAATTGCGGCCGCGCCAGCACAACGGACCGCTACGGGCACCGGTTGATCGGTTTTAACTACCGAATCACGGAATTCCAGGCGGCCATTCTGGAAGCGCAACTCGAACGGCTTCCGAAACAGGCCGAAAAACGGCAGGCAAATATGGACTACCTGGAGAAGCGTCTTCGCGAAATTTCCGGGCTGGATTTCCTTAAGCGCGACAAACGCAATACTCGCGTCGCGGCCTACCAGTATGTATTCAAATACCGCACGGAATCCTTTGGCGGGATTCCGCGGGCGGCTTTTCTTGGTGCGCTGGAGCTTGAGGGGATTCCCTGCGACGGTCTGTTCTATGAGCCGGTTTACAAGAGCGCACTGTTTCCGGTGGATCCGAACGAATTCCCGGCGCTTTCATGGGGACGCGCGGAACCTCTGGATCCAAGAATCAAATATCATTGCCCGGTGTCCGAGCGCGCTGCCTATGAGGAGTCCGTGTGGCTGCCGCACCATCTGTTTCTCGGCAGCCGGAAGGATATTGATGATATTGCCGATGCCGTGGAAAAAGTCTGCGAGTACATCGAGGAACTACGCGGGCTCAAGCATCCGGCCATCGAAAAGGGAGCCATGAGCCGCGTCGAGCGGCCTCGTATCGAAAAGCGCCAGTATTAGCCGGCCGGCTGCCATGGTTCGGAATACCCGGCGGCCATTCCTGAGCGCCGGAAGAGAAGACACTGCAATCAACATATGGTCCTTCCGCTCACTCCAGTTCGTCTTAAGCGCCATGCTGCGCGGGTCTTTGGAAACAAAGTGGGGGTCGTTTGCGAAAGCCAGCGGTTTACCTACCGCGAGTTTAACGAGCGTTGCGACCGGCTATCGAACGCTCTGCTTGGCCTTGGAATCCAGGAAGGTGAGCGCGTTGCCTTCCTGAGTTTTAATTGTCATCGGCTGCTCGAGGCTTACTTCGGTGTTCCGCAGGTGGGTGCCGTTCTTCTGCCTCTCAACATCCGCCTGGATGCTGAAGAGTTGAAATACATCCTCAACGATGCGTCCCCGGTCATCCTCTTTTTCGATCCAGAATTCACGCCATTGGTTAAAGACTTGCGCCGGGGACTGTCCTCGATTCGGAACTTCGTCGCGCTGCGCGGCCCTGTACCTGCGTGGGCACATCCAAAGCAGTACGATGAGCTTCTGGCGGACGCCTCGCCTGCGGAAATCGACTACCTCGGGATTGATGAAAACTCCGGCGCTGAACTCTTTTACACAAGCGGCACTACGGCGTATCCAAAAGGTGTAATGCTCACGCATCGCAACCTGTATCTGCATGCCTTTTACAGATTGCAGGTGGAACACGCGGGCGACAACGAAGTGGGCCTTTACACGGTCCCCTTATTTCATGTGAACAGTTGGGGATCGCCGCACTTCCTGACGCTCCTGGGTGCAAAGCATGTGATTCTGAAGCGGTTCGACCCATTGGCCGTGCTCCGGTTGATCCAAACTGAACGCGTTACTCAACTTCAAATGGTCCCCGCGATGGTGACCGCCGTTCTCAATCATCCTGACTTCCATCGGTACGATGTTTCCAGCGTCAAAGTCTTATTTATCGGCGGTGCGCCGTGCAGCCCCGCCATGATTCGGGAGATCGAGGAGAAAATGCCCAAATGCGAGGCCAAGGGCGGTTACGGGCTGACGGAGACTTCGCCTGTTATCTCCATTGCAAATATCAAAGACCATCTGGCGGGCGAGCCCCTGCAAGTTCAACAGCAACGCAAGGCAACGGCTGGCTATGCGCTTGCCGGAACCGAAATCCGAGTGGTTGATGCTCATGGGAAAGACGTCGAACCGAATGGCGAGCAGGTGGGCGAAGTGATCGTTCGGAGCGACGTGGTGATGGCCGGCTACTGGAACCAGCCGCAAGCTACGGAGCGCGCCATCCGCGATGGCTGGTTTTACACCGGCGATCTGGCCACAATCGACTCCGAAGGATACGTTCTGATTGTCGATCGTGCAAAAGATATTATCGTAAGCGGCGGAGAAAATATCGCCTCGGCTGAAGTCGAGCGCGTTTTATGCGAGCACCCGGCTGTGCTCGAATGCGCGGTGATTGCCGTGCCGGACGAAAAGTGGGGTGAAGTGCCAAAGGCCTTCATTACTTTGCGCGCCGACCACACCGCAACCGAAGCGGAAATTCTCGAGCACTGCCGCAGGCGTCTGGCTGGGTTCAAGGTGCCGAAGTCGGTGGAATTCATTGCCAGTCTGCCCAAAGGCGGAACTGGAAAAATCCTCAAGAAAATCCTGCGCGAGCCCTATTGGGAAGGGAAGACTCGCCGCGTGCAGTGACTAAGCCTGCCTGGGACGCTAGACTGAAGCATGGGCCAATTCGAAATCATACGCGATGTACCGCTGAAGCCCTTCACCACATTCAAAGTAGGAGGGCCGGCAAAGTTCTTCGCTGGCGCGGCCACCGCCGAAGAATTTCTTGAAGCACTCAAATTCGCACGCGATGAACGCCTGCCTGTTTTTGTCCTGGGTGGCGGCAGCAACATTCTTGTCAGTGACGATGGCTTTCCGGGGTTGGTCATCCACCCCGTGCAGCGCGGCATTTCGGTTGCTGATGCGGAATCCGATCGGGTAGTGCTTCGGATTGAAGCCGGCGAGGTGTGGGACGAGGCCGTCCGTTACGCGGTTGAACAAAGCTTTTGGGGAATCGAGAACCTTTCACACATTCCAGGGCAGGCCGGCGCGGCCATTGTGCAGAACATCGGGGCCTACGGCCAGCAGATCAGCGATGTTTTCATGAGCGCAACGGTCATGGACATGCCGACAGGCGAAGTCCTGAAGCTCGATCCAACCGCTTGTGGCTTCGGTTACCGCAAAAGCATTTTCAACACGACAGCAAGAAACAAGTACATTATTCTCCAACTCGAATTGAAGCTTGCTCGCCACGGCAAACCGGACCTGCGGTATCCGGACGTCCGCGCTTACTTCAGCGAAAGGGGCATAGAGTCACCCTCCATCAAAGAAGTTCGCGAGGCTGTTATTCGCATTCGTGACCGGAAGTTTCCTTTTCCTCGCGAAGAAAAAGGCGGCAACGCCGGCTCTTTTTTTAAAAACCTGATATTGAATGAAGCTGAATTTGACGTTCTTCGCGCCAACCTCCGGCGGAATTTCTCAAATCAAGTTTGCACGCGTCTGGAGGAAATTCGGCTGCGCTCGGAGTCCAGAGATGCCATCAAGGTCCCTACCGCCTTTCTGATCGAAATCTGCGAGTTGAAAGGCCATCGCGAAGGTCGCGCGCGTGTGAATGAAAATCAACCGCTTGTGCTTTTGAATGATGGCGGAGCAACGGCGTCCGATGTGCTCAAGCTTGCCGGCTTCGTCCGCCGCACGGTCCGTGCGCGCACGGGGATGACAATTTCGCTCGAACCGGAACTTGTTGGCTTTCAGCAGGATGAAATCGAAAGATATCTGGGGCCTGATTAGGCCAGAAATCCTGCAGATTACTGGAGCATTCCTGCCCGGCGTTGTTCCCAACGGCTGAAATCACCAAAGACCTCGTTCGTCCTTTCTTTTCACGTTTTGCGTATGTGCTTTTTAGCAACTCCAGTGCGGGACAGATTCTCAAGCATCCACGTGCTGGAGGAAGCTTCCAGCGATGCCGATATCCATAATCAGAGCTTCCAGGAACGCTTCAGGTGTGATACTGCTCGCTTGCCATGGAAACGGCCGCGCCGAACTTGCAGGAAAGAGAAAGATCCCGCCCAGGACCCACAGCGCAGTTCATTCTTCCCAGCTTGAGCATCGGACTTCTCGTGGGAAGCTTTGAGGCCTTGCTTCTTCGGACCTCGCCGCGTGTGGCCGCTCTTCAATCGTGTGATACTCGGTACGTGATCTGGTTTCTCGCCCCTCTTGTTGACATGGTCTTTTTCGGACTTGTGGGGGCCGTTCTGGGATGGCTGGCGGGGAAAATCCACATCACGAAAGCTCCGGCCGCTGTCGAATCAGGAATTGTGGTGGCGTTTGTTGCACTCACGTGGCGATGGTTTCACGTCGAAATGGCGCTTGGGAGTTTTTCGTTCCAGGAGCACGTTCTGGTCCCCTGTATGTATTTCTTCGCAGGATTTGCCTTATCGCTCGCGATCTTTGCACGCGTCAACAAGCTTGGGGCCCTGTTCGAGCGCTGGTTATGGAGGACTCTGAAGCCTGCGGCGTGGTGCCTGGCTTTCGCAGCGTCTGTGGCGATAGCTGGAGTCTGTTTTTTTGAAGGCAAATATTCTAACTCCCTGACGCGGGTCCGGGCTGCCTCGTCTTCTGCTTCGCGGGCTTGCTTCGCCTTCTGCACAACTCAGCAGCCGGCAACGCTCCTCCACCAGATGCCGATAAGCGGGCGTCTTTGATTGCGGCTTACAACAACTGCATCGCTTACCTTGACGGGCAGGTGGGTCGGCTCCTTGACTTTCTCAGACGGTCCCCCGATTGGGAAAATACAATCGTTATCGTCACTTCCGACCATGGTGAGGAATTCGGCGGGCATGGGCGCTACAGCCACGGGAAAGACCTCTACAGAGAAGCGTTGCACGTACCTCTGACCATTGCTGGATTGGAAATCCCACACGGCTTGCGCATTGGGCACGTCGTTGCAACTCAGGAACTCTTTTCAACCGTACTCGACCTGACTGGAGGCGAAAATACTCCCTTCAGCCGCAACAGTCTTGCCAGGTTCTGGAAGCCGGGTTTTAAGCCGCAGCCGTTTGACAATACTGTAGTTTCTGAACTTGCGTTTCTGTGGTATTGGCGACAAAAAGCTTCAACGATGGTCGGTCTGACCACGTCAGAGTGGCAATTGTTGGACGACTCAACCGGCCGTACGCAACTCTATCACTGGACGGACGATCCACGCGAGGTAAGAAACCTGGCTCCCTCGAAGAAATACGCCGCCGTCGCACAAATGCTTCAGCAACAATTGGCCGAGACCATCAGCGAGTCTGTCCGCTCGTGGCGAGGGGCGCGGATTACCTTCTGCATCTCGGCGCAGGCAGTTCTTTTCTTTCGAGTGTACTCTTTTCGCGCCCAATAAAACCGGAAAAGGCTGAAGGCGTCCTTCGCGTTGGGGTATCCCAGGCGTACTTCGATCGTCAGGACACATGGGCTAAGCCGAAACTCTCACCATCCGAATTGGACCTCATGCACAGTTTGCCTTACCAGTAGGATGATCCCCGCGGTGAATCAAGGCTGCAAGGCAAAACACAGTTAATCTTGCCGAAGGGTATTCCGTGCAGGAAATAAGCCTGCTACTCTGAAAGCTATGGCAAAAATGGTGGACCCTGCCCTATGACCAATTCCGGAAAAGCCCCGGCTTCCGTCCTGACAAGCCGCAGACAGATCATTTCAAGATTCATGGTGATCAGCGCAACTGCCGGCCTGCTGCTTGGGATCTTTGAAGCGGCGCTGCTTCGAAGTTCGCCTCGCATCGAATTCCTCCTTGTTCCTGACCTCAGCTGGGTCGAATGGTTCTTAGCGCCACTGCTGGATATGGCTTGTTTCGCCCTGCTGGGCGTGTTTCTAGGCTGGCTGGCGGCGAGGAATCCCCGCAAACGCAGAATAGCTATTCTCGCGGCGGCCGATATTGCCGCCCTCGGGATGTCTATAGTCCTCCGGGTACATTGGCTTCATTCGAAGGCCATGATGGAAGACTTCGCCATACGCAGGGACGTTCTGGTCCCACTGGCGTGGTTCACTGCAGAATTTGCTGCTGCCCTGGCAGTTGTCTGGTTACTCTGGAAGCCTGTTTCGATTCTAGCCGGGCGGGTGCGTATCAGGGCGATACGTTTGCTGGCATGGAGTCTGGCTGCGGCGGGAATTGCGGCCCTTTGCGGCGTGGCCGCATTTCTGTCGAGACCGGCTTCGGGCGCAGTGCACGCCGACGAAGATTCGGACGCTCACCCAGGCAGCCCGAACATCGTCCTGATCGTTCTGGACACGGTGCGCGCCGACCATCTCTCAGCTTATGGCTACTCGCGCCCTACGACCCCAAACCTTGACCGCCTGGCCCGCGAGGGCGTTCTGTTTGAGAACGCCATTTCACCCTCTTCGTGGACGCTGGCTTCTCATGCTTCCATCTTCACCGGCCTGCTGCCCCACCAGAATGGAGCGGACTGGGCGGCGCCTCTTCCCGCAGGGCCACACACCCTGGCCGAAGTTCTGCGCTCCCGCGGCTATACGACGGCAGGCTTTGCTGCGAATTTCAATTATTGCCAGAAGGGCTGGGGCATGGCCCGCGGCTTTGACACTTATGTTGATATCAGTAACTCCTTCCGGCACAATCTGGCCGGCACGCTGCTGGGAACCGCGTTGATCCAGCCCGCGTACCAGCGATTCTGCCGCTTCGATTATTTCGAACGGGAAAACGCGGAGGAAGTTAATCAAGACGTCTTTGACTGGTTTCGCCGCCGACCGAAGCAGCCGTATTTCCTGTTTATCAATTACTTCGACACCCACGTGGCTTACCTTACCGAGCCGCCCTATGACCATCGTTTCGGGAAGATATCAGAAACGGCGGTCCATAAACTGTTCGACGTTTTACAGACCGACGATCCGGCGGAAGGAATCTCTCCGCAAGAACGCGCATCGCTGATTAACGGTTATGACGATTGTCTCGCGTACCTTGACGCGCAGGTCGGGCGGCTGCTCGATTTCCTTCGCAATTCTCGCGAAAGCAAGAATACGATTGTCATTGTCACCGCGGATCACGGCGAGGCCTTCGGAGAGCAGGGCTGGTACAGCCACGGTTACAATCTTTATCGCGAAGCGCTTCACGTTCCGCTCATCATTGCCGGGTCGGGTGTTCCGCACGGAGTTCAAATCGAGCACCTCGTAAGGACGCGAGACCTCTTTTCCACCGTGCTTGACTTCGCCGGAGGCGGGAACACTCCGTTCGGTCGCGAGAGCCTCGCAAGGTTCTGGGAACCCGGCTTCACCCCGCAGCCGTTTGACAATTTTGTCGTTTCGGAACTGGTTCCTATTTTCAACGAAGGCGGAAAGCAGGCTATGATCAGTCTGACAACGCCTGAATGGCAATACATCTATGATTCAAACGGCCGCCAGGAGCTTTACCGCTGGGTGTCCGATCCGCTCGATGAGAATAATCTCGCCGGCTCGCCCGGTGCCCAGGCCACAATGGCAAGTCTTCATCAGCAACTCATTCAGGCCGTGGCGGAGTCTTCCGAACCTTGGCGCGACCAGGACTATCTCTTCGCGCGGAGCAGCAACAGTTCTTTTTTCCAGGAAATCATGTCCGCCCGACAAACCGAGCAGCCAATCCTCTCACACAGCCGCCTCTTTATCGGCGCGTCGCAGGCTTACTTCGGTCCCGAAGAAAATTCATCCTCTTCAAAACCGGCCACTCCCGACCAGGAATCCCTGAAAAGTCTTCCTTATCATTAATCCCTCGTAACCTTGATTTTCGCGCTCCAGCGAATTCTGCCCGTGACAACTGCGTCTATCATAAATTAAAGACGTAAACAATGCAGGCGATTCCGACGATCTTTTTTCATGGGGGTTTTCCGGCGCGCGTGAAAGCCGGTTTATGTCTTTATGCAAGCAGTGATTAGCAGAATCGGCGAAGGCGGTCAGAGGACTTCCGACCATGAACACCTTAAAGAGGCCAAGAGTGAAAGTCTGTTCTCAAAAAAAACGCGCCCGGCTGCGGATTTCCCTGACCGGAAAGACGGATACGCTCTTATTTTGCTCACGGCGGCCGTAGCAACGATGTTCTGGCGTGTGCTGTTCACTTCGCACATGCTGTTTTACCGCGACATTCTCAACCAGAGTTATCCGCTGGCGCGCCTGATTCACGAAATTTGCCGGAAAGGATTTTTGCCTTACTGGAATCCCTATCTGAACTTCGGCCAGCCGATCCTGGAAAATCCCAACTCGCTCTTCTTCTATCCCACGACGCTTCTGATTGTTCTTCTGCCAGCTGACATCGCGTACAAGCTGCATTTTGTCCTCCACTTCATGCTGGCCGCAGCCGGAATGTATTGGCTCGCGCGGCGCTGGCGGCAATCGCACCTCGCAGCGCTTTTTGCGACGCTATTTTTCGTATTCAGCGGGCCGGTCCTTTCGCTGGGAAGCTTCTATAACGAAGTCGCCTGCGCTGCCTGGATTCCGTGGGCGCTTCTGCTGACGGATTACGCCACTGAGAGAAGTTCCATCCGGCAATGGCTTTTGCTGACCCTGATTTTTCTGATGCAATTTCTTGCAGGCGAACCATTCACTTTGCTTGCAACATTCGGACTCTGCTTCGCCTATGCGCTCTACCGGGCGGGCTTTTTCAGACAGCCGGTCCAAAGGGTCAATCTTCGAGTGCTCATTGTCTTCGCTTGTTCGGGCGCCCTGATGACCGCACTTGCAGCAGTGCAACTGGTCCCGGCGACTGTGCTGCTGCGAGACTCGCTCCGCGGGGCGATCGGCTTCCCATTCAGCCAGAACACCTACTGGTCATTCCATCCGTTGCAATTGATCTCGACCGTGATTGCAGGTTTTCCAGACCCGATGTTTAATTCGTCATCGCTGTGGACCCCGGTATTAAATTTCGATAACAAGCCTTATTTCCCATCACTGTTTCTGGGATTTGTGCCGCTCTTTCTTGCATACATCGGCCTCACGATGGGCAGCGACCGCCGGCGATGTTTCGCGGGCTGGGCCGCGATGGCCCTGATGCTGCTCGCGTTTGGGCGGTTCACGCCACTTTATAAGCTGGTTCTTTTTGCGTTGCCCATCCTGAAGCTGGTGCGCTTTCCCATCAAGCTCCTCATACCTGTAGTTCTACTGGCATGCCTGCTTGCAGGATGGGGAATCGATGCGATGCGAGTGGCTGAGGCCTCCCCTTTCAAAAAGGCCAGAAACATCTACGCCTTTCTGGTGATTGCAACGGCCGGCGTGTGGCTGTTGTGGGGTGCTTCATGGATTGTGCCGCAATGGCTGGAACAAGCTGCATCCTGGGCGCTGCGGCGGACGATCGAAGCGATTGGGATTGCTCCGGCGGGCGCATTTGGCTCCGAAGCCGTCCAGGCAGCCGCGCGTTATTTCGTGAACATGCTCCGCTGGGAATTAGCAGGGGTCGCCGGGCTCTCGCTCGGCGCGGTGCTCTGGTTTGCCGGACTCAGGATGGGCGATCGTCGCGCGCGGATAGCGCTGCCGGCGGCCCTGCTGGTGGGGACCGTACAGCTTGTGCTGACAAATTACTCAGCAAATCCAACCGTGCCAGCAGGGTTCTACACCTATCGTCCGCCTGTTTTGGACCACTTCAAAACTTCTTCCATGCCTTACCGCTATGCTGATGTCTTTGGCCGATCTCCGCTCGCTGCCGTGCCCGAGGAGGCGCTTGCGCAGCCCCCGGATTTTCACTCCGAAGCGGTTGCGCGGAACCTCGAGGGCCCCGCTGCCTCGGCATTCCAGGAACGGATGCTGCTCGAACACGGTGGAATGCTGGACCACGCCGAAGGCATCTCCAACGTAGATCCGGATTGGTCGTTCCCGGTGGAACTCTACCAGTTTTGGGTGTTCGCATTGCACAAAATGGCTGATCCATCCCGAACGCTTTGTCTGATGGGCCGCAGCAACGTCCGATATAACATCATCGGCGGCTACAGGGATTACCCGGCCATTCGCCCAATTGCGGCGGTTGATGATGGCACTCCTTTCCCAAGCTACCTCTACGAGAACGGATGCTTCCTGCCCAGGGCGTATGTGGCAGGTTCGGCTGAATATTCACCCAATCCCGACCGGACGTTTGAGCGGTTGTCGGACCCCGCCTTCGAAGCCCACAAGACGGTGCTGCTCGAGTCCAGAGAGGGACTGAGTTTGTCATCGGCTTCGTCGCGTTCTCCGGCCGGAATAGTCGAGTCATTCCGCCGCGAGCCCAACAGCGTCACATTGCGCGTAAGTCTCTCGCGGCCGGGATACGTCGTGCTGCTTGACAGGTTCGATCCCAACTGGCATGCAACCATTGACGGCCATGAAACAGAAATCCTGCGCGCGAACCACATGTTCCGTGCCGTTCGCGCCGCTGGCGGCGAGCACATGATCCGCTTCTTCTACAGACAGCGCGGTATGGTCGCCGGCGTCGCCATCTCGCTCAGCGCGCTGGTGCTGGCTGTGGTCCTTTATCTGCTGGATTTTCAGATCTCGACCATTGAATTTGTACAGGCCGGGGACGCAGAAGTTGATGCGCACCAGGCTGGTCAGGAGGGCGGGCGCGCGGAACTCCCATCCGGTTTGTTACGTGAACGGCAGTAAATTACGAACGTGACTTCATCCGCGCAAGGCCGATAAGAACCTCGGATATATTGTGCGAGCGCCGGAAATGACTGAAGCGCGTGCTGGGAATCCTGGACTGTCCCGGACAGGTCGTGGATTTCGTCGCCTCGCGCCACGATGATGAAACGCGGACGCGTTTGTGATAGCCGCTGGACCAATTCCTTCCGCCAGTCGGGCAGTCCCCAGGGTGAAATCAGCGGCAGGTCCCAGATAAAACGCGCGGGCGGCCGATAATCGCTCAGGTAGTAAATGAGCGGCTCATTGCCCCACACAAAGACTCCCGCGGCAGCATCAGGGACGCGCTTCAGGTAATTAATAACGCGTAGAACGTCACGGAAGTCTTCCGCCGCGCCCGGCCAGGCATAATTGGAATAGAAATGCGCCGGGTCGCGGCGCCATTCGTTGAATGCTTTGTAATTCACGACGATTCTCAATACCGGTCCCGGCAGGCAAATCGCAATCAGATTCGCAAAAGCCACCCAGGTAAGCACGCGCGCCGCCTGCCAGCGGCGTGCGGTGAATTTTCGAGCCAGCAGCAGCGCTGCGTCGAAGAGTAGGAGCGCAAGATACGCCCAGAAGATCGCAAAAAACGGATAGCAGGTTTCGAAGTAGTAAGGTTGATAGCGCAGTTGGACCGTCAGCGCCGCGAAACCTCCGGCAGCCCCCGTAAGCACAGGAGCCAGTCGCGACAACTGACGCCGCTTCCAGGCAATGACGAATGCGGCTGGCGCTGCGCACAACGTCCAAATGCCAAGCCAGGTCTTAATGCGTCCGGCGACCCACATCCAGTAATGAGGTGCAACCGCAAAGGCAGTGGCAGCATATCGGGGGAGGACTTGAAACTGTTCTTCCAGAAATCCGCTCCACGCTCCACTGAACAATAAGCCCGAGACCAGAATTGCACTGATCATCAAGAAACCGGCGCCAAACCAGACAACCCTTATCGTTTCTTTGCGCCAGACAAATACCGGGCTCGGCGCCTGTTCGGAACTCCGGGGTTCCGTGATTTGAAAATAAGGCGTGAGGAGCAAGAACGGCGCGAACGCAATGGCATTATATTTGATCCAGAACGCAGCACCGAAAAGTGCTCCCGCGTATGCTGCCTTGAGACGATGAGCCCCGTCTTGCTCCGCGATCATGAGATAGCTGGCGAAAACGAACAGCATGAGGAAGGTTTCGGGCTGGCCGGCGTCCCAGTATCCGGCCCGGATGTGCATGGCAACGTTGACTTGAACGGCGAGGAAAGCTGCGGCCTTCCCGAGGGACCGTTCCGTAAATCGGAAAATGCAAAAAGAAATAGCGAGAAGCCAGAGAATGTCGAGCAGCCCGATGGACCACAATACCGTGCCGAATATTTTTACAATAAATGCATAAATATAGAAAATGCCGGGCGGCTTGTTGTCCCAGAGATCGCGATAGAGACTCGCGCCGTGCACCAGCCCGCGGCCAATCACAGAATAGGTCGCCTGATCACGCCCGATGGGATAACTGAGGGAAGGAAGGGCCTGGACGAGCACGAACACAAGGGCAAGCGCCAGCCATCCTCCTGAACCTGATTTGGAGGGCCGGACGGCAGCGGAAACCCTGTCCGGAATCAAAATACTCCACCTGGTCCCGGCCTGTGAAGCCGTGCATATATCGTGAAATTCCCGAAGGCCCTCGATCGCTTGTATTCGTCGGCAAGCAGGCGCGACAGGGTCGGGTATCGGATGAGATATTCCTGGGAATCGAGTATGGTGCCGGAGACAGCGGGGATAGCGTCTCCCCGTTCGACAATGATAAACCTCGGCCGCTTCTCACGCAGACTGCGAATGAGTTCATCGCGCCAGGCTGGCGGGGCCCAATCTGAAACAAGCGCCAGATTGGAAACAAAACGCGAGGGGCAGTTCCGGCCGGAAAGAAAATAAATCAGCGGCGCCGTGCCCCAGACGAACACTTGGTCGTGCGGAGTGGAATGATCCCTGATATAGCGGACAACCTGGAACTCTCCGCGGAAATGTTCAATGCGGAGCGGCCACCAGTAAGTCTCATATGACTTTTCAGGATTGCGCCGCCACTTTGCGAAACCCTGGTAGCGTTCCACCTGGTGCATGGCGGGTCCCGGCAGAGGAAAATACGCGCAATTGATAAAGACAAGCCAGATGCCAAAGCTCGCGGCGTTCCAGCCGCGTGCACGAAAGACCGTGGCCAGCATGCGAAAGCCGTCGAAAATCCTCACAATCGAATAGGCCCAGAGCATCGCAAGGAACGGATAGAAAGTCTCAAAGCTGTATGCGTTAAATCGCGCCTGTGAAGCAGTCACAAGGAATCCCGATAGCGCGGCCATAAAGAGCGGTGCCGTCATGTAAAGTTCGCGTCGTCGCCAGGCGATCAGAAGAGCCAGCGCGACGCCCGCTTCCGGCACCGTTCCCAGGTTGAAGACAATCCGGCCCAGCGCCCAGAGAAAATAGTGCGGAGTCCGCTCAACGATCACTGCTCCGTAACGCGGAAGAACTTCGAACTGCACTTCCTTCATGGCCGCCCAGGCGCCCGAATACATGAATCCTGCAAGAACGCCGGCAATCGTTGCCGCAACCCCTGCAAGCATTGCCGCCGTACGAGCAGCCCACTCGCGCGAGGAGACTGTTAAAGACAAGTGCGGTGAGGGGTCGTCGAGGCGGCTCAAATCGAGGTAAGGAAGAAGAGCAACCGTCGGGAGAAATACGAGTGAGTTGTACTTGATCCAGAAAGCTGCGCCCATCGCCAGCCCGGCCCCAAAACTTCGCCAAAGCGCATGGCTCTTTCGCGACACGAACAGGAGGAAGGCGGCAAAGACCAGCAGAACTATAAAGATTTCCGGCTGGGCGGCGTTGATGTATCCTTTGCTGTTGTGCCAGTACGCATAGAGCACGGCAGCGAGAGCACCCGCCGGCGGCCCAAGGTATTCCGTGCAGAAATAGAAAACCTCAATCGAAGCCACCAGGACGCAAACAAGGTCTACGGCTCCCACCAGCCACATCGCGCGACCGAAGAGTTGGACAATGGGCACATAGAGACAAAAGATGCCCGGAGGCTTGTTGTCCCAAAGGTCGCGGTAGAGGTGCTTGCCCCGGAGCAGGCTTTCAGCGACGACGCAGTAGGTTGCCTGGTCACGGCCGATCGGATACTGAAGATTGGGCAGGGAAAGTATCAAGACCGCGGCAAGGGCCGCGAGCACCCAGATTCGGGAGTTGTGCGAATAGACAGGTCCGCCCGAATCTGCAACGAGCTTGCACATACCGCAATCGCTCTTCTTATCGGCAGGTTCAGAGAAATTGCTGAGTGTCGCCCGATTCTGCAGTTTGAAACCGGGTTGTGGCAGCCGGGCCAGGCGTTGCGAATCACGCTCGCTGCACCTGTTCTGCTGCACGTGTACACGCCACGGGAACGCGAGGGATCCAGATTCTCCAGATTGCAGGCACATTGAACAGGAGATTCACGCCTCCGTCGAGAGCGACTCCCGCGGCCGCTGCAAAGGGCACGCGCACGCCGTGCAAAACGAGGACCAGCGTGAGTGCTGCATTCAGGATTGCTCCGGGCAGACATACCTTGTGATAGAGCCACAGTCGGGACGCGCATGCGGCTTTTGCGTCGCGATGTTCATGGCGGCCTGTGAACGTGGCATTTTCGTTCCACAGGAAGTTCCACACCAGCGCGGCTTCCACAGCCACCGGCACGGCGCGAACCGCACCACCGGAGACAATCCCAGCCATCCAGCAAATCAATCCGATATCGATTAGTGCGCCCGAAAGGCCGACGAGGCTGTACGCAAACCAGGAGCGAAGCTGGCCTGTCGCAATCGATAACCTCGCCAAATGCCCCAGGTACTCACCATATTGCCAAAGGCCGAGCTTGGAACTGCCGCGTGTCCTTTCCTCAAATTGATACGGAACTTCGACCACGCGTTCAATCCGCCCTTTTGCAAGGACCTCCAGCAGAATTTTGTAACCGAGCGGCGCAAGCTCTGAGCGCGCAACCGCGGAAGCGCGGACGACAAACATTCCTGACATTGGATCGCTGACTGCGGCAATCTTCAGCGGCAGAATGGTGGCGGCCAGGTGCGTTGCTCCCCAGGAAATCACACGCCGGCTGAATTTCCAGCCGGAAGTCGCTCCGCCCGCGACGTAGCGGCTGGCCACGGCCAGGTCGGCGTCTGACCGGCGCAAGGCGGCGGCAAGCGCGGCAAGGATTTCCGGCGGATGCTGAAGGTCGCCGTCGATCACGGCGAGCAGGTCGCCGCGGGCAACCCGCCAGCCGTCAACCACGGCCGACGCCAGCCCCAGCCGTCCGGCGCGGCGAAGGACACGCACGCGAAATTCACCGCTGAGGTTTTCGGCGAGTTCGGCCGTCCCATCCCCGCTCTTGTCATCGACGACGATCAATTCATACTCTTCGCCCGACTGTGCCAACGCCACTGCGGTCCGGCGAATTACTTCCTGGATGGAATCCGCCTCTTGATAGGTTGGGATCACAACGGAAATCATATGGCGGCCGAATTCCATTCGCCTCCCGGGCCCGTCAGCCATGCAGGAGGTCGCACATTTTTTCTGGCCGGTCGAATCAACTCGTGCGTCCAGACCGCGGCTCAAAGTTCCTCAACCAGTTCATCGGCAGATTGGAGAAATAACTTCGGCCCGGCTTTTGTTGCAGGGCCATCCCGCATTGAATACACTGACGAGGTATGACCGAAATTCTCCGGTCCACCGCCGCTGACAGTGCGGAATCTTCTCGCGAACGATTGCCGGCTTTCCACGTGATGACCAAGCCGACGGGGCCGATCTGCAACCTCGATTGCCGCTACTGCTTCTATCTCGAAAAGGAAAATCTGTATCCCGGCAAGGCTGACTGGGCGATGCCTGAGGAGGTGCTTGAAACCTACGTCCGGGATTACATCCTGGCGCAGCATGTCCCACAGGTTTCATTTGCGTGGCAGGGCGGCGAGCCGACATTGCTCGGCGTGGATTACTTTAAAAAAGTCGTCGAGCTCCAGAAGAAATACGCCGACGGCAAGCGGATCGAGAACGCTTTTCAGACCAACGGAATCCTGCTGGATGACCACTGGGGCGAGTTTCTTGCGGAGAACAAATTCCTGGTAGGACTTTCAATCGACGGGCCGCAAAAGCTCCATGACCGCTATCGAGTGGACAAGGGAGGCCGGCCGACTTTCACTCGCGTCATGCGCGGTCTTGGGTATCTGAAGAAGCATGGCGTGGAGTTCAATACGCTGACGGTGCTCCAACGCCACAACTCGCACTACCCGCTCGAGGTCTATCGATTTCTAAGAGAGCACGGCAGCGGCTTCATGCAATTTATTCCCGTCGTCGAAAGAACCTCCAGAACACCGGGCCCCAACGGCCTTCTTCTGATCGGTCCCGGAGCGGACGGGCCCGCGAAGGTCTCCGAGTGGTCCGTCGAGCCGCTCCAGTACGGCAAATTCCTCTGCGCGATTTTCGATGAGTGGGTGCGCAATGATGTCGGCCGGTGCTTCGTGCAGATATTCGACGTTGCGCTTGAAAGCTGGATGGGTTATCCGGCCAGCCTCTGCGTTTTTCGCGAGACCTGCGGCGCGGCGCTCGCCATCGAGCACAACGGTGACCTCTACTCCTGTGACCATTTCGTTTACCCGGAAAACCGGCTGGGCAACATTATGGAAAGCCCTTTGGCCGCGCTGGTCAATTCCCCCCAGCAGCGCAAATTCGGACTCGACAAGCGCGACACGCTGCCTCGCTACTGCCGTGAATGCGAAGTGCGTTTTGCCTGCAATGGCGAATGCCCCAAGCACCGCTTCATCCGCACGCCCGAGGGCGAGCCGGGCCTCAATTACCTCTGCCCGGGCTACAAAATGTTTTTCAAACACATCGATCCTTACATGAAGTTCATGGCCGGTGAGCTCCGCGAGGGCCGCGCACCGGCCAACGTGATGAACTGGGTCCGTATGCGCGATCTGCAAGCCTCCCGCAATGGATCGCCCGGAAGAAACGATCCCTGCCCCTGCGGTAGCGGAAGGAAATACAAAAAATGCTGCGGAACCCCCGGCGGTCAAGCCTGACCATTGTTTGCATGGAAGGCCCACGCGGGCTTATCAATAAGGTGCTGCAAGTCTGACCTGATGTGTATGGCGGAGAGGCAGGGATTTGAACCCTGGGTACAGGTTTTCGCCCGTACAACGGTTTAGCAAACCGCCGCCTTAAGCCACTCGGCCACCTCTCCGTTGTGATGTCGGTTCATTTTAACCTGCACTACCCGCGTGTGGCTAGTCAAAAAGCCCTGCCCTTATTTGCCACGCCTGACCCCAGCTTCATGCCTGAAGCCGCAGCCTGCGAACTGAAGATGGTCTAACTCTTCCGCGGCGTGTTTGAACCGTCGCACCTTGAACATGCTGCTGAAAAGACAGGATTGTCTGAGGGAAGCGAAGCATCTCTGGATTTCTCTGAAAATAAATACATGGATCGTTCGCTCCCACCACGATGACAAGCACAAAATCTGTCTTTAGCAAACTGTCAAGCAGGCGTTGAGATTAACCGGGCAAACCGTTCAGGATCGCTCGCCAACTGCCGGGAATACGCCGCCGCCTGCTGGAAGGTATAGACCAACTGATCACCCGCCCGCAGATCGAAAACCGGTCCGGTTCGGGCGGCCGCATCGGAGGCGCGGCCTTTATTCCACGAAGCATCCAGTTTTTCGAGCAGGCGTTGGTCGCGCTCTGCGATGGTTCGAATCAGTGCCGCCGCCGACTCCGCCGTACGCTCCGGTTTCGCGGCTTCCTCTGCAAGGACGGTGATGCGCCAGAAGACGTGCTCCAGATATTCCACCGCGAGCCGGAAGGTCAGAAAGTCATCGAAATGGTCCCGCACCTGCGCTTCACTGAAGACAAGCTGGCTGAGCAGCCGCCGGAATGGCGGTGCGTTGAGCATGCCGGATTGTGCCGCCGCTTTCATCTCGTCATCGCTCCTCCAGGGAACCGGGAGCACAGGCTGCATCCATGCGGGCGAGCAAGACCTCTGATTCGGCGTGATCTCGTAAAGCGTTGTAAAAATATCCGACCAATTGTCGTCCCATCTGGCCTGATAGAATTTCTCAACAAAGCGTCGAAAAGCGGACGAACGCGCGACGGCGCTGCCTTCATTCAAAGCCACCCCTGCGTAAGCAAACGTGTCCCAGAGCGATCCTTGGAGATATCGCGACGGCACCCAGTTGGTGACGATTACGCCCAGCGCGCGCGGGCTCTCGATGCGCCTGTAAGCGTCTGCATAGGCATCGATGTTACGCAGGGCGTTGGCGCCGGCCCGCGGTCCCCAGCGGCAGGAGATGATCGCCGGTGCGCCGATGGCCCTGAGTCCTGTGTCGATAATCTTGCGCGCCGCCTGCTCAAGCGGTCGCGGATCGGTTACATAGTATTGCCAGTCCATCACGATGATGTCTTTGTTGAGGCGCGGAAGGACACCGGGTTGTTTGTGCGGTACATAATCGCCCCAGACGATCAATTCCTTCCCGAGCCCGCGCGCAATCTCGTCAAGCGAATTCAGGTACTCGGCCCAGATTTCATCGCGGCTTTTTTCCCTGAGCGCTTCGCGGGAAAGTTCAGAACCGCCCCAGTTGACTTCATCGCAGCCGCCGTGAAAATAGCGCGAGGGAAAAATCTCCGCCACTTCGCGGTAGAGGTCTGAGAAAAGCTTCAGAGTTTCCGGAGCCACGGGACACACGGCGGAGAAATTGCTGCGCCCACTCTCGACAGCGTCCGCCAGGTGCGCGTATTGCGGCACTGCGGTGATGTAGTGCGTGTGGCCGAAGGATTCAACTTCAGGAATCAATTCCACGCCGCGCTCCTGCGCGTAACGGGCGAGGTCGCGGGCCTGGTCATGCGTCAGACCGTTCTTGTGAGTGATCAGTTCCGGATGGCTTTTAAAACGGATGGCGCAACCCTGATCATCGGCCAGCGAGATCAGATAAGCATTCATGTTCCATTCACGGCAGAAGTCGATGGCGCGTCGGTAGTACGAAGGGTCTTCGGGGACGCGCCCGGCATCCGCCATCAGGCCATATAAACGCCCCGTCGTTGCTGCCTTTTCTGCCGGAGTCCCCTGTGCTGAAGCATGATTCGTGATTCCCTGCGCTGCTCCTTCTCGCCCCATCTGTTCCGCCAGCAGCTTTTAGCCTGCAATGCCAGCGATCCCGCTGGCAAGAAAGTCGCGTCGCGTTTGCATTCCGTTGCCGTCTCGGTTGTGTGTAAGCAAGATACCCTCCTTCGTCATGGCATCTTACCGCAGACGTCAATATCGAAACGGAATTTTACGCAGCAGGGCTGATAGGGCAGCGCACGAATCCTGCCTGACATCAAGTCTCGAATGGGGTTGAAGTGATCACGTGAAGAAGACAAAGTGAAAGAGTCCGGCTATCACAGAAACATCGCCTGTCGCGGCCGCCGGACAGCCAGGGACGCCAGTCGATGAAGATTCTTTATTCAGCAAGCGGGGAATCGGCTGCACTGGCCTGCGTCGTAGAATTCTGCCGTATCACGCCCGATTGATCCACGTAATAGGAATTCGTCCCCGTCGTCCCGCGGCTGATGGGATCGGCGTTGATCGTGTACGTCATGATTTGCCCATTGATGATTGTTCCGGGCGAATAGGTGAAGATGTATCCGCTCTTTGAGGATGTCATGGCAGCGGGACCGCCTGCAGCCGTGCCGGACAGCACATCATCAACGATCCCGGCATGAGTAATGTCCGCGGTGGCCCCGGCGGGGGGAGGCCCGAGGTAACCCAGGGTTGCGCTATAACCTTTATCGTAGGTTGCTGCGTAGTTGAATTCCGCAGTGTTAAGCGTGCGTAATGACCCAACGGCAGAGGCCTGATTCGCTGCCACTTTCGAACGCATGAAGTTCGGAATGGCAATCGCCGCGATGATCAGAATGATCGCGATAACGATCAACAGCTCAATAAGGGAGAAGCCTTGAGATAAAGTTTCTCGTCTCATCTCCAGCAACTTGCTGCGACCAGGAAAAGAGAATTCGAACTCGCTCCACAACAGTGAATTAGCACCTTCGATGCCATATCGGTCGATCATTAAGACGGCTTTAACTTCGGGCAAGCCTTGGATATTTAAAGGATTGTCGCGAGTTCGTCAGCCGCGGCCCACTTGGAGCCTGTTCCTGCGTCTTGGGGTTGCCTCAAAGTGTCAAGCGTTTCGACGCTTTCTGTCACATCTGCCGGTGGAGTTTCTCTTTGGCTAAGCGCTGTGAGTGACCCAGAGGAGTGCAGAGTGAATGGTGGAACTCCCCGCTCAGGGATCGTCGGCTGCCCAAATCTCTCTGCGTCCGTGTATAGCAGGCAGGCGTGGCGGACACGATGTCGGGGCGCCTTGCATTAAATTCAGCAAGGCGAAGACCCCTGATCGAGAAGCGGCAGCGAGTGTTGAGAGAACAGACGCCTGTTCACAGCGATAAATTGTCAGTTGGGTATTATTCGCATTATAACCTATCCGATAGCGATTTCTAGTTACCCATTTCTTTTGTTTGACATATCTTTCGATTTGACATATTGTTGATTTGTTGGGTAAGTGGTGGGCTCTTTAGGAAGTTCGTTCCTCTGTGCAAATGACGCGGATTGCCGAGGAAAATCTGGTTTCAACGGAGGTTGCCCCGATGGACCCGCGACGCAAATACTCTCTTGTCACAGGAATCCTGCTTTCAGTTCTATTCGCTTTAGCCGCCCCGGCGCTGCCGAAGGCGAAGCAGGCCAAGCTGAGAATTCAAGTCAAGCCCAGGCAGGCATATGTCTTTGTTGACGGCGCCGCCATTAAGGAAGGTAATTGCCTTCGCGATCACTTCTGCACAATCTGGGTCGATCCGGGCCAGCACACGATCACCGTACGAAATTACGGTTATGCGCCGGAGTCTCGAACAGTAAACCTTGAAGCGGGCAAAGTTACCAAACTCGATATCGCACTGAAGCCGGAGGGTTCCGCGGTCGAGGGACCTTGGGGAAGAATCCAGATTAAAGGACCTCCGCACGCAGCGGTTTTGCTGAACGGTAAAAGCCCGGATTTCTTTGTGGGGCATGTCGATGAGTTTGATAACAGTTTTATCTGGCAGCAGCAACTGCTTGTTCATCCGGGAACCTATCAGGTGACGGTGACTTGGTTTGGCAAGGACATCTGGTCCGGACCGGTGACCGTGCAAGCTAACGAAAAGGTCGTCATTAAGATCCATCAGAATGGGGCCACGAAAACCAAGAAGGCACCGAAGCTCGCTAAACTGACGTCGCCCCTGCCACGCTTCAAAGCAGGCATTTCGACGACGACCGTCGCAGTTGCTCCAACCAAAGGGGAATTCTCCGCCAATCCCACGAGCATCAAATGCGGCGAGTCCAGCCAGCTTAGCTGGTCGTCAACCGACGCCGTGGAAAACGAAATCAGCGGAATCGGGAAAGTGGGCGCCAGCGGCAACCAGTCCGTCACGCCCAAGCAGACGACAACTTATGACTTCACTGCAGCCGGACCCGGCGGCATCGTCAAGCAAAGCGCCACGGTCAATGTTGATTCAGCCATTCAGGCTTCGATTTCGATCAGCCCCAGCGAGGTCCGTTACCACAAGGTGGGCGATCAGGTTGTTGAGCAGGGATCGGCAACACTTTCATGGTCCACGACGAATGCACAATCGGTTTCGATTGATCCGATCGGTACGGTTGACGCAAGCGGAAGCAGAACGCTCACGCCGACACCCAAACAGACCGGTTACGGCCCTGTGGACGAGACCGATACTTATACTTTGCATGCTACAAACGAGTGCGGCGGCTCTGAGACTCAGACTGCTACGCTGCACATCGTTGGGCTGATCGAGCGGGCGCATGTGAAAGTTGAATTGACGAGCATCTTCTTCCCGACCAATTGGCCCAACAGACACCATCGCAACGACGGCCTGTTGCGCAGCCAGAAAGAAGCATTGGACAAGCTGGCGCAGACCTTCATCGATCATCATCAGGCCGAGCCGGATTCACGCCTGGTGCTTGAGGCTCACGCTGACCGGCGGGGCTCGAAGCGTTACAATCAGGAACTTTCTGAATGGCGTGCTGACATCGTGAAGAACTACCTCGTCAGTAAGGGTGTTCCTGCGGACCTGATCGACATCAAGGCTTTCGGCAAAACTCAGAACCTCAGCTTGAGCGAAGTGAAGCAGCTTGAGGGTGAGAACCCGAACAAGCCTGCAACCATCCGCCGCTGGGTCGACGAAGTGCTTGCGCACAACCGTCGCGTGGATACGGTCCTGATGCCGGATAACCTGCGGTCAACACCGATCTATCCGTACAACGCTCCTGATGTGACGATCATCCACATGAGGCCGATGCCTTCGCTCAAGCGCGTAAGGGCCGCAGAATAGCGAACGCACGGTCCGGGAAATCCACAAGTGCCCTGCCGTTTGGTGAGGACGGCAGGGCACTTTATTTTTCACGGGGGACCAAGAAGCGGGCACGTGAAGGAGAAATGCTCTTTGAGGAGAAGAAACAAATGCGGCTCATTGTGGCTCTGCGACCGGCTGCTCACTCTTCATTCCTGACCGCCGTTCCCGCCGCCATGCCCGATCTCCTCTTCCAGGGCGTTGGAGAAGCGGATTGATCAGGACCAGGAGCAAACCCAAAGCAAGGACGGCCAGTTCGATGGTCTTCCCTGCGACCAGCCAAACGTCGGCGTGCTGGTGAATTATGGTCCACCATTGTCGCCACCCAAAGACGAGGCCGATCATTAGTAGAATGGCCCCTCCCAGATAAAGCGCAAGGAAGGCCAGCCAGATTACGGCTGCGGTGAGATCGTGGCGAAATTGTTCACTGCGCGGCATGTCTTTCAGCTCATCGTCCAGGCTCGGCATTCTGCGGCGACCTGGTTCATCTTCGCATTCCAGTTCCTCGCACCGGTTTCCTTATCCCTGTATTCGTCAGACTTGTGTCTGAACTTGAGTGCTGTTTGCGCTGTCTGAGATGCCTCAACCATTTTTATGTGGTATACGTTCTTAGAGGGCAGTTCATCCGCCAGAATTCAGAGTGATGGGAGGAAGTACGATGCGCCGACTTTACCGAACCCGAGTCTCGAGCTTTCGCGGCGCTGCGTCTGCAGCGGACAGTCGGCGGCTGCCTGGTTCCTTCTTATGCTCGATCTTCATGTTTTCATTGCTGACTGCGCTGCCTGCACGCTGCGGCAACTCCGCATTGCCGTCGGGACCCCAAGCCCGTCCTGCGTCGTCGAGTTTTCAATTGCGGAGCGCGGCATTCAAAGAAGGAGAAGCCATTCCCGCGCAATTCACTTGCGAAGGAGCGGACATCTCTCCGCCGCTCGAGTGGGCAAATGTTCCAAGCGGAACGCGCAGCCTGGCGCTGATTATGGAAGACCCCGACGCACCCGCCGGCGTCTGGACTCACTGGGTTGTTTACAACCTTCCTGCAGGGATGAAGTCAATGAATGCGAACTTACCCAAGCGCCCCAATCTCCCGGGCGGTGGATTGCAGGGAACCAACAGCTTCGGACGCACGGGTTATGGGGGACCGTGCCCGCCTCCCGGCGACGCGCACCGCTATTACTTCCACCTTTATGCACTCGATTCCACGCTGAACCTGCAACCTGGCGCGCAGAAAGAAGAAGCATTGGCAGCGATGAAGGGGCACATTCTGGGTGAGGCGCAATTGATGGGCCGATTCAAGCGCTGAAAAATGCAGCAGGGCGACGGGATGCACTTTTTGCGCGGTGTGCGGGAAAAGAGCAATTTTGTCATGAGACGAAATTCTCGAAGCCGCAGAATTTAATTAACAACATTATTATCAATAACTTACAAAATTCACTTTTCTGATTTTGCAAAATCCCATTTGTCTCATGTGGAAAGTTTTTCGGAAGTCTAGCCTACGTTACAACCCCCAAGCAGGCCCCGGTCCCGTACGGCTTGCGGCAGCCCGCCACAAGTTCCTGACGGCGGATTTATAACGCAAAAAAGCTCACAAAGGCAATTATGCAAAAGAGCAGCGTCTTGCTGGTGCGCATCTTCGAGTGCGGTAGCGAAGCCGCCGCTTTAACGAAGGCGGGGGCAGGCGTTCCCGCACTCCAAGGCCCCTGACGCGACGATACAGGGTGCCACGGCAGCGATTCTATGCCGTGGGCTTGGTTTGTCGTGCATCAAGATTCCCACGGCACAAACCCGGTGCCGCGGCCACCTACATCAAGACTCCCAAAGCACAAACCCAATGTCGTGGCTACCTCGCTTTTACACACTCAAATTTACGCCACCTTATGGGAAAAGGTATTGACGAGAATGTTTCGTGGTGATAAGGTCCTCGCTAATTTCTAATTTCAGCGGTCGGAGGTGAACCGTGAGACCCAAAGACCCAAGATCACTCTCTGCTTTAAACTTTTCGTTGGCACTCTTGCCGCAGTAGCTCTAAACGTCCCGCTTAAGGCTCAATGCACTGTGGGGCAAGATGCCTGCTGTATGTATTTGGTCCAGGAAACCATTACTTGCCCGACGGGCTCCTGTTCATTCTCGGTGTGCGACGGCGGGTACCAATACGGGGCTGAAAACGCGTCGAGCGAGTGTGTTGTTTGCGGGTGCGGCATTTTCGAAAGCTACTATTTCACGGGTGGAACCTGCTACCTTGCATCCCTGGCGAAGCCGATCCGGCCGGCCGAGTACCAGCCGCCGCTCTATGCCTATGTCCGTGGCTGTGACGGGAACTACGCGCTCACCGAGATAAGCGCTGGCGGATAAGGGCCCTGCCTTCGTAGTAGGTCTATGGAAAGATGTTCCACGCTGAGCAGCGCCGCGGCGTTGCAGCCGGAAGAAGGAGGCGAAAAGTCATGGTTCCTCGAGAGCGGTTAGCTGTCATCTTTATGCCGGTCCTCATGGCTATTTCCCTCGCGGTGGGAAGCTCGAGCGCCCGAGGACAAGAAGCAAGACCGGAAAAACGGACCGAGGTCCAAAGCGAGCCTCTGCCGGCGCAGGAATTGCAACCGGCAGGGACGGTAGAGTTCAACATCGCGGGGCCTGGGGTGGTCGAAAGCGGTGTTCAGTGTGACGCCAATGGCAACGCCTACTTCAATTCATCTCCCGACATACAGCTTGCCATTGAGGGGATTCACACGGGCAACCGCCCCCCGCTCACGAAGCTTTCGATTGATTCCCATGGTACGACGGTCTTCGAGTACCCTCCATTGCTAGACTACACGTCGCACAATCATATGGGTTTTTACGTCAGCCCGCGCGGCGACGTCTACAGCCTGGTGCAGGCCTGCCCTTACAAGGATGGTTGCAGGCCTCCGCGCTTCCCGGTTAATCTTGTTGTCAAATACAACCACGATGGCTCAGTGGATTCCGTCATCAAAATTGAGCCGCCCTCTGGTGCGCACTTATATGCCTACAAATTTGCAGCTTTCCTCGATGGGAACTTCCTGATAACGGGGATCGAGGATGTCGAAGCAGAGGGAAAAAGTGGTTCCAGACCTTTTACGGGAATCTTCGGCCGCGGTGGCAGCTACATAGGACCCGTCGTGCTGCCGAATGACGTGGCTCCGCCGGAAGGCATGCCAAAGCCGATGGTGGTGAAGAGTGGCAAGCCCTATGGGACTCAGGGGCCCGGAAAAGCGACGAATCACCCGAGAGAGCTCAAGCCCGGAAGCCTATGGGCACCGGAGATCATCGGGAGCCTGATGGCGGGCAGTCTGGACGGCAATATCTACCTGCTCCGCGCGGGAAGCCCGGCCCGCCTCTATGCCATCTCCTCCGACGGCAGGGTTGTGGGCGAGCATCTCGTCAGGCCGCCCAAGCCCGACATGTGGCCGATGCAGGTAAGCCCTACGAATGAGGGGAGGCTATTCGTAGAGTTCTCGCAGGCGCCGACTGGGCCCCGCAACCCGCAAATTGGCAGCGCTTTTGCGTTGGTTGATCCTCAGACCGGCAAAATTATCGAGACGTACGACGCACCGTCCAAAGCCGGCATTCCGGCCTGTATGGATCCCGAGGATGAGTTGCTGTTTCTGCGGTCTGACAAGTCCGGGCGGCTGGAAATTGCGAAGTATGTAGCTCAGTAGAGCGCGTAGCCACGGCACCGGGTTTGTGCCGTGGGAATTTTGATGCACGACAAAGCAAGCCCACGGCATAGAATCGCTGCCGTGGCTACTGACTTTTCAAGATCCTCGCCCCACGGCGACACAAATCGCCGCGGGGAATTCATGTCACCTCCATGGCGGGGTGAACGCCCCGGTCCATTCACGTAATCGCGCGGCGTTTTGTTTTGTGGGGCGCTCCCTTTCCCAAGCGGCCTCGGCGGGGTAAACCCGCTGGTACGATGTGCTGTCAATCGGGTGTATGCTAGCCGGTTACCGGTGCGCGCCGTGAGAAGCGCGTCATGGAAAACTGTACCGAGTAAAAGCGGCCCGCACCGGAGATCGCAAATCAACCACGTTTGTCCCAAAACGAGAAACGCGAAGGAGAAGTCATTCATGGCAAAGAACCGTTTTTCACGCCGGGAATTTATTCGAACTTCAGCGGGGGCCGGCATGGCGTTTGGCGTGCCGCCCGAATGGCTGGCTGCGGGCGGAGCGGGCGTGCCGCCACAGGTTTCATCCAGTGACCGCGTGCGCTTTGGCATGATCGGCATCGGGATGGAAGGCTCTGGCGTGTTGGCGACTTCGATCGGCCTTCCCGGCGTCGAATGCGCGGCGGCGTGCGACCTCTATGACGGGCGGCACACGCTGGCCAACGAAATTATCAGCGGCGCGACGGGCAAGACCGTTCCCACCACCCGTCACTATGAGGAACTGCTCGACAACAAGGAGATCGATTGCGTTGTTGTGGCCGTTCCCGATCACTGGCACGCCAGGATCATCGTGGACGCCTGCAACGCCGGCAAGGACGTCTATTGCGAAAAGCCCATGACGCACAAAGTGGAAGAAGGATTTGAGATTATCGAGGCGGCCCAGAAGAACAATCGCATCGTGCAGATCGGGAGCCAGCGGCGGAGTTCCATCAACTTCGCTCGAGCGAAGGAACTGATCGCCCAGGGCGCCATCGGCGATGTGTTTTTTGTGGAAGGCATCCTGGGACGCAATTCTCCCTGCGGCGCGTGGGTGTATCCGCCTCCGCCGGACCTTTCTCCGGAAAACCTTGACTGGGACAAGTGGCTGGGTGACGCGCCGAAGCGGCCGTTTGATCCCGTCCGCTTTGCGCGCTGGCGCGCCTATCAGGACTACGGCGAAGGCTTGCCGGGCGACCTTTATGTCCACACGCTGACGGGCATTCACTACGTGATGGGAATCGATTCGCCGCCCCAGCGCGCGCAGAGTTATGGCGGGCTGTTCTACTGGAAAGATGGGCGCGACTTTCCCGACTTGATGACCACGATCTATGAGTATCCCAACCTTCGCGTGGCCGTGCTGATGACGCTGATGACCGATCAGACGGAGGTGACACGCTTCCTCGGCACGCGAGGAATCATCGAAGTCACCAACGACGGTGACCACCTGACCATAACGCCGCAGGACGGCAAAGACCATGATCCGTGCTACTACATCTCGAGTTATCCGCAGAAGATGAGAAGCGCCTACGAGGCGGAGTGGCACAGGAAGAACGATCCGAAAATGGGAACGTCGAAACCCGTCGAGACAGGCGCAACGTACGAGTATCCACCGGGGTACAGTGAATTCCAGAACCATTTGTGGAATTTCTTTGAGTCGGTGCGCACGCGCAAGCCTTCCGTGGAAGACGCCGTCTTTGGCAACAACACCTCCATCGGCTGCCATATGGCGAATTACTCCTACTTCAATCGCACCGCCGCCGTGTGGAATGCTGCGAAGAGAACAATTACCGCGTAGCCGGGTAGGCCCTCGTCTTGACCTTTAAAAACAACCGTGTAGCCACGGCACCGGGTTTGTGCCGTGGGAATTTTGACGCACGATAAACCAAACCCACGGCGTAGAATCGATGCCGCGGCTACCCGTTCATCATCGCCGTCTCAACGGCCTTGCTCAAGGCGGCAGCTTCGCGGCCGCACTCCAAGATAAGCGCGTAGCCACGGCACCGTCGTTGTGCCGTGGGTGGTTCGACAAACAAAAGACCCACGGCAGGAAAGGCGCTGCCGTGGCTACCCGTATCGTCGCTGATAAACCCAGCGCTGCGAGTCCAGCAAGTGTTAAGCTATGCACAGGATGCGCACAACTCCTACCCACAATGAAGTTCTTGAAGTTTTCCGAAAACAGCCTGAGAAGACTTTTCGCATTCGCGAACTTGTACGCGCGCTCGGGTTGCGTTCCAGCCAGGCCCGCGATCTGAGGACCGTGTTGCGGGACCTTTCAAAAAGCCGCAAGATCTGGGAATCGAAAAAGAGCCATTTCACCTTGTCGCTGGAGCCCAAAACCAGGAGGGAACCACGCGGCCGCCCGGCGGAGGCTCAGCGCCAGCCCGTCCGGCACGGGCGGCCTCAAGAACGCCGAGTACCGGCGGCGTCGCCCAGACCTGCCGCAAACAACATCGTGATGGGACGGCTTGTGGGGCATCGCGACGGGTACGGGTTTGTCGTGCCCGACAAGCCCCTTGAAGGAACGGACCAGGACATATTCATCCCGCCCGGAGCCATGGGGCCGGCGTTGCATGGCGACCGCGTTGAAGTGCAGGTGGTCCGATCACGCCCGGACTGGCGCGCGCGATTCGGCCGCGGGGAGAAACCCGGTTCACGCGTTGAAGGGCGGATCCTCAGGGTGGTGGAACACGCCCAGAAGACCGTGGTGGGCGAGTTTCGAATCGGCACGCGTGGAAATTACGTTGTGCCATTCGACCGCCGAATCCCCCACGAGATACTCATTCCCAGCGGCCGTGAATGGCCTCCGGAAGAGCGCGCCCGCCACCGGCAGTTTGGCGGAGAGTCCGAAGGCAAGCGGAAACGCCGCGCACGGCAGGAGGCCGACGTCCGCGAACTGGCTGGCATGGTCGTTGATGTCGAATTAACGGAATTTCCCAGGCCCGGCGCGCAACCACGCGGACGCGTCATCGAGATCCTCGGCCGGCGTGACGACTTCGGCGTGGATGTGGAGATCATGATCCGCAAGCACCACCTTCCGCACCGCTTTCCGGAAGACGTGCTGGCGGAGGCCGAGGATGCACCGCAATTCATATCCGAAGCTGAACACCGGGGACGGCGCGATTTCCGCTCGCTTCCCATCGTGACTATCGACGGTGAAACGGCCAAAGACTTTGACGATGCCGTGTACGTTGAACGGCTGGACAACGGGCATTACCTGTTGCATGTTCACATCGCTGACGTCGCGCATTACGTCCAGCCCGGAACGGCCCTCGATCGTGAGGCCCGGCTGCGCGGCAACTCCGTCTATTTTCCTGATCGCGCCGTTCCCATGCTTCCGCTCGAACTCTCAAACGGCATTTGCAGCCTGAATCCCTACGTGGACCGCCTGGTGATGTCAGCGCTGATGGAAATCGACCGGCAAGGCCACATTGTGCGGTACGAACTTACGCCCGGCATCATCCACAGCGCGGAACGGATGACCTACACAGCCGTCCGCGACATTCTGGTCGGAGAGCCCGGCGCGTGCCGGGAATACGGCGCGCTTGTGCCGAACTTCAAGCTGATGGAAGAACTGGCGCTGATACTGATCAGGCGCCGCCGGGAGCGCGGCTCGATCGATTTTGACCTGCCCGAACCCGAAATCATGTTTGACGAAACGGGGCGCATGATCGGCGTCACGCGCTCGGAGCGAAATATCGCGCACAGGATCATCGAAGAATTCATGCTGGCCGCCAACGAAACGGTAGCGGGTTACCTTGAGCGCCAGGGCGTGCCGTCGCTCTACCGCGTCCACGAAAAGCCGGACCCGAAAAAGGTCCTCGAGTTCGAGGAAATTGCCTCTACATTTGGTTATTCACTGGGGATCAAACTGCCTGCGCGGCAGGGTCTGCGAATTCGCGGACGGGACGAGCGTGACCGGCATCCCAGGCTCCACGAGCAACTGGAAAAAATCGAACTGGAGATCACGCCCCGGCATTACCAGAACCTGACACGGCGCATTGAAGGCAAGCCTGAGGAGCGCATACTTTCCTACCTTATGCTGCGCTCGCTGAAACAGGCGCGCTACTCGGAAGAGAATCTTGGCCACTTTGCGCTGGCCACGAAAACCTACACGCACTTCACCTCGCCTATCCGTCGGTATCCGGACCTGATTGTCCATCGCATCCTGAAAGCCGTGCTTCATCAGGAGAAGCGTGGCCACGGAGGGGATGGCGGCGGGAAATGGATGACGGCCGAAACGATTTCCCGCCGCGCGACATCGCACCGCCCGGCGCTTCAACCGCCCGTCAGCCCCGAAGAGTTGCAGGCGATTGCGATTGAGACCTCCGAATCTGAGCGGCGCGCGCAGGACGCCGAGCGCGAACTGCTTGACCTGAAGAAATCCGCATTTATGGCCCAGCACCTTGGCGACGAATTCGACGCATTGATTATTTCGCTTACCAAACACGGATTTTTCGTGGAGCTGATTGACCTGTTTGTCGAAGGATTTGTGCCGCTCGAGACCCTGGAAGACGATCGCTACGTTTACCGGGAGAGCCTTCGTGCCGTAGTGGGCTTTCATAGCCGGAAAGCTTACCATCTGGGTGATCGAATCCGTGTCCGCCTCGACCGCGTTGACGCCGTGGAAAATAGAATGGAATTTTCCGTAGTGCGCTGATTCGCGAATGCGGGATTTTCCGGCCCTGACCGGTCGAAAACGGATGTGCTGAAAGGCCACTGGAAATTCGGTTTAAGCCAGGTATGAATTCCAGAGAACATTATCCCCTGCCGGCACGTAATGTTGAATAGGCGTTCCTGCCTCCGGGAGGCTGTCCCGGAATCTCCTCCGACAAGGAGAAAAAACCATGACGACCGGGGAACCCAAGTTAAAATCAAAGTATTTGATGGCACTGGCGGCAACATTTCTGGCGTTTTCAACCGCGGCGGCAGCGGCGGAGGGGCGATTCGAACGGACTCTTCAGGTAACGGGCCCTGTGGACCTTACCGTGCAGACGGGTGCGGGCACTGTTACTGTGCGGACCGG
>Ga0209061_1000819_pt1 | contig 65319 bp, 47 predicted proteins | sample Coa_R1_10_FD_187157 | JGI IMG/M metagenome (GOLD analysis project Ga0209061, IMG submission 187157) | Surface soil microbial communities from Centralia Pennsylvania, which are recovering from an underground coalmine fire - Coalmine... | ecosystem: Environmental > Terrestrial > Soil >... | reverse complement strand
CGAAGTGGATCGCGTGGCGGCGTTCCTTGCGTCTGAAACAGGGGAAGTTTATCTTGCCAAGTCTCGAGGCCTTGCCTACACCGGGGATGTTGACCTCAGCTTCCTCAATCCACAGCAGTTCGAAGCAGGGAAGGGCTATCTGTTCTTTGAAAGCGTTAAACATCCCGTCGGCGTCTCTCCGGCGGTCCAGTCGAGTATCGAGAGACTGGGCTTGCATTATTATCTCCCGCTCAAGGTGAAAGGAAACACTCTGGGCTACCTGGCCCTCGGGAAAACGAAAGAAGACGACTTCCTCTCAAGCGAAGATGTTGACCTGCTCCAAACAGTTGCGGGTTACGTGGCCATGGCCCTTGAAAGCGCCCGGCTTTATGAATCGCTTGAACGGAAAGCGCTTGAACACCAGGCGCTGAAGGATTTCAGCGAGAATATCATCGAGTCCATTGACGCGGGCATTGTGGCGTGGAACCCTGAGCAATATATCGAGTCCTGGAATTCTTCGATGGAAAGAATTTACGGAATTCCAAGGGCTGAGGCGGAAGGCAAGCGGTTGACTGACATCTTCCCGCCTGAGCTGATCGCCCAGTTACCTCGTCATTCAGAGCCTTACCGCTCGCTGAATCTTTACAAGTTCCGCCTGAATAATGCCGTGGGCCGCGCTCTGGTTGTGAATCTTTCCACTGTACCGCTCCTGGGCAAAGAAGATCAGGTGATCGGGCGGCTGCTGATCATGCATGATCTTACCGAGCGCGTGGAACTCGAGGACCAGTTGATACAGGCCGAAAAACTTTCCTCGATCGGCGTGCTGGCGGCTGGCGTTGCGCACGAAGTCAATACACCACTTGCAGTGATTACGTCACAACTCCAGATGCTGATGCGGCAGCTTCCACCGGGTGACCCGCACACTCCTGTGCTCGAAAGAGTGGTGAAGCAAGGCTTCAGGGCCTCGGAAATTATCAACAATCTGCTGAAATTCTCGCGAGTCAGCGGAAGTGAGCGTGTTGAATTGGACCTCAACAGGGTCGTCCAGGAAACACTCTCGCTGGTTGCGCCGATGTTGCGGGCTGCCAAAGTCAGCGTCCAGACCGATTTTGACCCGGACCTCCCGCCCATTCAAGGAAACGCCGGGAAGTTGCAACAGGTCTTCATGAACCTGATTATGAATGCCCGCGACGCAATGCCCCGCGGTGGAGAACTGATTGTGACCACCAGGGCCGCCGATTCCACGGTCTCAGTCGAGTTCACCGACAACGGCGTGGGTATTTCCCCGGAAAATCTCCGCAAGATCTTTGACCCCTTCTTTACCACGAAAGCGACCAACCGCGGTACAGGACTTGGTTTGGCGGTAAGCTACGGCATCATTCGTGAACACTCCGGGAAGATTTATGTCGACAGTTCGGTCGGCCGCGGAGCGTCGTTCCGTCTGGAATTCCCCGCCACCAGGAAACCGGTCAATGTCGCCTAAAACAGGATCGATCCTCATTATTGATGACGAAGCAGATGTTCTAGAGAGCCTTGATGCGCTCCTGAGGACGGAACGGTACGAGACCGTGACGGCGACCACGGCGGCTGAAGGGCTCAAGAAATTCGATAAAGAACCTTTCGACCTGGTTCTGCTCGATATCAGCCTTCCTGACTCCAGCGGGATTGACGTTCTGCGGTCCATCAAAAGAGATTCGCCGGAAACACCGGTGATCATGATCACGGCCTACGACTCCAGTCAGGTCGCGTTTCAGGCGTCGCGCGAAGGGGCTGAAAGTTATGTTACTAAACCGTGGGACAATGACAAGCTGCTGCTCGAGATCCGCAACCTGCTCGACCGCTCGCGCCTGCGTGTCGAGAATGTTCTGCTCCGACGGGCGCTCAAACGCTTTGGCCTGCCGAACATCGTCGGCAAGAGCGAGCGCATGCAGAAGGTCTATGACCTGATCACACAGGTTGCTCCCAGCCGTGCAACAGTGCTGATCACAGGCGAGAGCGGCACGGGCAAGGAGCTCGTAGCCAAGACAATCCACGCCACAAGCCCGCGCGCAGACAAGCCGTTTGTTCCCGTCAATACAGGCGCGATGCCTGTGGACCTGCTTGAGAGTACGCTGTTCGGGCACGTTAAGGGCGCGTTCACCTCAGCAATAGCCACAAAGCGCGGCCTCTTTGAGGTCGCTGATCAGGGCACGATCTTTTTTGACGAGATCGGCACGATCGGAGTAGAAACACAGGCCAAGCTCCTTCGCGTGATTCAGGAGCGTGAATTCATGCGGCTTGGCGGCACGGAAAGCATTAAGGTGGACGTCCGGATCCTTGCCGCCACAAATTCAGACCTGAAACAGTTAGTCCAGGCCAACAAGTTCCGCGAAGACCTCTACTACCGTCTGAATGTGATTACAGTGAACCTGCCGCCATTGCGAGACCGCAAGGAAGATATCCCGCTGCTCGTTGATCATTTCCTGGCGAAATATTGCAGCGAAAACGGGCGCGAAGGTCTCCGGTTTTCACCGGAAGCCATGAAGCTGCTGATGGACCATTCCTGGCCTGGCAATGTGCGCGAGTTGGAAAACGCCGTTGAGCGCGCTGTAGTGCTGTCTCAGGGACCTGTGATCGGGCCGGAGGCACTGCCTGAGCAACTCCATGAAAGCCGTCGCGAGGGCTTGCGGACCTTTTCGCCTGACCAGACTGACGGCCATTCACTTTTTGAGATCGTTGAGGACTTCGAACGCCGAGTCATTCTTGACATGCTTGCGCGCACGAATTGGAGCCAAACGGAAGCTGCAGACCGCTTTAAGATCCCGCTTTCCACATTAAATCAAAAAATCAAGCGCCTCCGAATCGATGTCAAGCAGCAGCGAAAAGGCTAGATCCCAAAGCTCGCGGCTTTTTACCACAAACTCAGAAATCCCGGGGGCATCTGGTGGAAGTGGTGTGTTTGAATAAAGAGCAACAGCATCATGGTGCCGTTATAGGCAAGATGGAGAACGAAACTCGGAGTCAATGACCCCGTCAGACCGCGCGCCAGTGAAAAAGTCAGCCCAACAACAAGAATCATTATTAAATGATTCCACGCGCCCCAATACTCGGGGATGTGGAGCCCGGAGAAAAGCACTGCCGTGGCCACAATGGCAAACGTCAGCCCGGCGCGCTTCTCGAAGAATGCAAAGAGCAGCCCGCGGAAAAGCAGTTCTTCCATGAAAGGCGCGATGAGTACAGCGAAGGCTGCAATTGCATAAGCCGAGGCGGGCGAATTGAAGAGCTTTTCGAGCGGGAACCCTTTCTTCTCCGGCAGCAATGGCGGGATGATCATCACTATCAGCGAGAGCGCAGCCCCGCCCAGCAGGTAGCGGATCGCGTTGTGCACAGAGAGTGTTTTCCATTTCATTGCGCTCAAAAAAGGCTGTTTATAATAAAGCGTGATGAATAAGTAGATGTATGCCAAGAGGAATGCATACCAGACAAGCTGGACCGAAAGACCGAAAATGACGTTGGTGCGAAGCTCCTGGAACGGGACGGCCCGGCCCACGGCGGGCGCAACCACAGCGTAATAACCTACGATAGCAATCGGCCCGGCGGCTACCAGGGATACAACCCCGACGACAATGAAAATCAGCAGGTCGCGAATTCGCCACAATTCGCGGGTGGGTTGAGGAGCCGTTTCACCTGATGATTGCGGCTGAGAAACAGAACTCAGAAATTCGCCGTGCTCAGAGTCCGATTGAAAGTCCATAGGTTTTTCCGCATTGCCTCGAATGGAAGCAAAATCACCCGAACTGCTTTGGGAGGAGACTCAGCCCCCAACTGCGGGTTCAGCGCCATCCCGAGGGCTTTATTTATGGCTGATGGCGGGATGCTCCGCAATCATCGGCCGGCCGGTCCTGGTGCGCTAACTGTCCAGGGACAGAGATTCAACTTTGAAAGAAGCTCCGGGCTGGCGGTTCAATGCCGCTGCCAGCGCCTGGCCCGTAAATGACTTTTCCACGCACGCCACCTCTTCCGGCGTTCCCTGCGCTACGACTCGGCCGCCGGCTTCTCCACCCTCAGGGCCTAAATCAATGATCCAATCGGCCTGCTTGATGACGTCGAGATGGTGCTCGATGATGATGACGGTGTTGCCCAAATCTGTCAAGCGGTTCAGCACCTCGAGAAGCTGCTTGACGTCGTCGAAGTGAAGCCCGGTTGTCGGCTCATCGAGCAGATAGAGTGTGCGTCCTGTCTGGCGGCGGCTGAGTTCGCGGGCCAGCTTGATCCGCTGAGCCTCACCGCCTGAAAGCGTTGTGGCCGGCTGGCCAAGGTGGATGTAACCAAGTCCGACATCTTCCAGCGTCTGCAATTTCTGCCGGATCTGCGGGACGTTTTCGAGGATGGGCAGGGCGTCACTTACAGTTGTATCCAGCAAATCGGCAATCGAGTAGCCTTTGTATTTGACGGCCAGGGTCTCTGCATTGTAGCGCCGGCCATTGCACACTTCACAGGTGACGAAAACGTCGGGAAGAAAATTCATTTCGATGCGCCGCATCCCATCGCCCTGGCAAGCCTCACAGCGCCCGCCTTTTACATTGAAGCTGAATCGCCCCGCCCGATATCCACGCTCGCGTGATTCCGGCAGCATCGCGAAGAGTTCGCGGATGGGCGTAAAGACGCCCGTATAGGTTGCGGGATTCGAGCGCGGCGTTCGCCCGATAGGAGACTGGTCGATCACGATAACCTTGTCAATCTGGTCGATACCCGTGATGGCGCGGTGCTGGCCGGGTTCGTCAATCGCGCGGTAAAGCTTCCTGGCCAGAGCCCTGTAGAGGATGTCGTTTACAAGCGTAGATTTGCCCGATCCCGATACGCCCGTTACCACTATAAGCAGACCCAGCGGAAATTTCACATCAATATTCTTCAGATTGTTCGCTCGCGCGCCCAGCACTGAGAGGAACTTCCCGTTTGGTGCGCGCCTTGATTCAGGGACCGGAATGTGGCGGCGTCCGGAGAGATACTGTCCCGTCAACGAATTCTCGCAGGCGGCAATTGCTTCCGGCGGCCCGCAGGCGACAAGCGCTCCCCCATGCTTGCCGGCACCGGGGCCAAGGTCGATGACGTAATCGGCGCGGCGGATGGTTTCTTCGTCATGCTCAACCACGAGGACCGTATTGCCCATGTCGCGCAGGCGTTCGAGCGTTTGCAGCAGGCGCAGGTTATCGCGCGGGTGCAGGCCGATGCTTGGCTCATCCAGCACGTAGAGTACATCCCGCAGCTTGGAGCCTATCTGTGTGGCGAGGCGGACACGCTGACTTTCTCCGTTTGAGAGCGTTGATGCAGAACGGTCAAGGCTGAGATATCCCAGCCCCACTGCGTTCAGAAATTCAAGACGCGCGACAATTTCGTTCAGCACGCGCCGAGCCAGCAACTCTTCCCGAGCGTTGAGTCTTATACCCGCTACGGTCTGCCGGGCCTCAACGATGGGCAGGGCTGTAAAGTCCGCAATCGAGAGGCCAGCGACCTTGACGGCCAGACCCTCCGGCCGGAGGCGCTTGCCGTGGCATTGAGGGCAGGGCATGGCAGACGTATACCGCTCAAACCATTCGTGGTAACTCTCCGATTCCGTATCCTTGTACCAGCGCTCGAGAAGTGGAATAATCCCGGCAAAGCCCGCGCTCTTTCGCAAACCGCTGCGGGGCGTACCATAAAGAATCAGGTTCTGGATTTTCTGGGGGAATTTCTCAAACGGTGTTCGCAAATCGAACCCAACTTGTTCGGCCAGCCTCTCCAGGGATCGTTGCAGGAAGCGTGACCCCGAGCCCGGGCCGAGCCCCCCGGCAAACAGCGGCCGCGACCAGTCCACGATCACCTTTGCCGGATCGAAGGCGAAGGTGCTGCCCAGCCCGCGGCATGCCGGGCAAGCGCCATAAGGACTGTTGAACGAAAAAGACCGGGGTTCGAGAGCAGGAATGCTGGTGCCGCAATGCACGCAGGCCCACTCCTGAGAATAGAGGTGCTCCTCGCCATTCACGACTGCAATCTGAACAATGCCCTTCGTCAGCTTCATGGCCGTCTCGATCGACGACGAAAGCCGACTTTCGATCCCCGGCTTAACGAGTAGTCTGTCTACTACGACTTCAATCGTGTGGTTTTTCCGCCGGTCCAGGCGTATGTCTTCGTCAAGTTGGAGCAGTTTCCCATCTACGCGCACACGGACGAATCCTTCGCGGCCCAGTTGATCAAACAGACTGCGGAATTCTCCCTTGCGGCCGCGCACCACGGGCGCAAGGACCATGATGCGTGGAGTTTCAACACCACCAGCACTTTCTTCCCGGAGCGCCATGATGGAAGACAGTATCTGTTCCGTCGTCTGGCGAGAAATCGGCCGCCCGCACTTGTGGCAGTGGGGGATGCCGATCGTCGCATAAAGCAGGCGCAGATAGTCGTAAATCTCCGTGATGGTTCCCACCGTCGAACGCGGGCTGCGGCTGGTAGTTTTCTGCTCGATTGAGATGGCCGGACTAAGACCTTCGATGGCGTCCACGTCGGGCCGCTGCAACTGGTCGAGGAATTGTCGGGCGTAAGCGGAGAGCGTCTGCGCATATCGCCGCTGGCCTTCCGCATAAATGATGTCAAACGCCAGGCTCGATTTGCCGGAACCGCTCAATCCGGTGACAACCGTAAAGCTGTTGCGCGGTATCGAAACGTCGATGTTCCGCAGATTGTGCTGCCGGGCGCCGCGGACTGTTATTTGGTTCAACATGCTGACACTGCCTGTCAGACGGAATTCGCAGGTTGAGGGCAATCTATCATGATAAGAGGGGGCCTTCTACGCAGTCAAGGAGCGCAGTCTGCGAGAACGCGATGTCAAAGCTTCACCGCTCGCTCCGTTCCTGACGCGGAATGCAAATTGAAGGATAAGTCGGGGAAAGCTCAAGTGCCCGCGGAATACCAAGGATGTGGCGCATTACTTATTGGAAAGCTGTTTTTCGAGTTGATAGGCCTTAGCGTTGAGTTCGCTTAAGTGCTGAAGATCGTTGTCGGCGAGCGTGATGGCGTTCTGGATCATATCGAGGGCGGGTCCGCTGAACACGCTTGAGTTCTGGCCGCGGTTCGAATCCAGCATTCCGCTCATGGTGCGGAACTGGCTCGTAAGGTTGCGGTAGCGGTCGGCCAGGGAGGTCAGATAAGTCTCCCGGCGGCGGTCGATGTCCTGGAGGCTTCGAAGGATGTGCTCGCGTTCGGCGGACTTGATGGAGCCTTCATTGCTCGCCGTCGTTAACTGGTCATTGGTCTTCTGTAATTCCGCGATGCGTTGCCGTGCGCTCTGGAGGTCCGTACGCGTGGAATCAAGCTCCTTCTGCAATTTGTCGAGCCGGTCCTGCATTTCGGTTTGCAGTTGCTGGTAACGCTGAGTGGCCGAGGCCCTGGCCGCCTGGTCTTGCTCCTCTGTTTCGGAGAGCTTTTCCTGAAGTTGTTTCAGGGAGTCCTGTGCCTCAGCGAGTTGGCTTGAAAGCTGGGCGATGGTTCGGTCGCGCTCGGCGAGCATGTCCCGGTTTTGGTTTGTCGGCCTGGGGGCGCCGTTCAAAGCAGCCTCAAGGCTAAGCTGGCTCTGCCGAAGCGCTTCTTGGGTCTCCTGCAGAGACTTCCGGGCGGCGTCGCGCTGTTGCCGTGCCTTCATGAGTTCTCTTGACTGGCGGAGGGCCACCCCGCCGACTGCTGCGAGGGCAAGCCCGAGGACCAGGATGATGGCGATGTAGTTTCGCTGCACACTCATGATTTTACTCCCTCGTCCAGTGAAAACTGGAGCGCCAGGATAGTTGCAATGGGCCGCTGCCGCAGGAAGCGCGCATGCCCACCTGCAAATAGCTACGCGTTTTGGGGGGCACGGCGAGGCAGAGCCTCCAGACGCTGGTCATTCGGGCGAAGATTACAGAGATTGCCTGCGGAATTTCCGCGAGCGAGCGGCAGATGATGCATTCGCCACCAGTGGTCATTGCGAGGGAGTCCAGGCCGTTCTGGTAGGCCACGTCGAGGTCGTCCTGGCGGTAATTCAGATGAACGACGAATAACGGTGCTTCCAGCGAGCCGATGTGCCTTTTCAGCTTGGATATTTTTTCGTTTATCAGTTCGTCACGGAAGCGCCGGCTGAGGTCGTGTGTATCGCTGGGATTGATCACAGGATCAGTATAGTCCTCACGATAGCTGTAGATGCTGCCATCGGTGATGTAGAGCACGCTGACGCGCACCGGCGATGAGCGGACCATTGCGTCGCCGAGCGCAAGAGCGGGCCGCAATGTTTCGAGCAGGCCCGGTGTCCCGTTGCTCGATAGTGAGTTGATGATTTCAGCAATCTTCTGGCGGTCAGGGGTGGGATCGGCGAGCACATGCAGACCGTCCTGCGCCCGGAGCACTCCGACCCAGGCGTTTGGCGGCAGCTTCGAAATGGCCGCAATTGCCGCCTGCTTGGCCTCTTCGATCCTTGCCAGGTCGCCGGTCAGGTCAAAGACGACCAGGATGATTTGGTCGCTGGTGGGGGCCAGCTGTTCGCTGACGGTTGCAGGCCTTCCGTTGAGCGTGGGCTCGAACCTCGGTGTGCCGTCACATTTGCCCTTGTCGATCCAGACGGGGATTGAGAACGCGGGTGCTTGCTGCGCATGCGCGACGGAGGCGCTGCAAAGCGCGGCCAGAACAAGCAGCAGAAAGGCGATGGTCCTCATCGTTAGAAGCTCAAAAGCAGTCCAAGCTGAATGACGCGCCCGCCCTGCGAACCGATGATCCTGCCGGCGTCGATATTGGGTGCGCTGGCCGGACCGATCACTGTATCAGGATAATTCCAGTTGGCGTGGTTCAGGAAGTTGAACGCCGTCAAATTGAAATCAAGTGAAGTGCCGCCGAGGGGCATGCGCTTGTCAAGGCTGATGTCGATGCGGTTTCGGCCGGGGGCCAGCAGGTTGGACATCGTGCGCGGGCCGTTGCCCATCGTGAAGTCCGCCGGCTGCGCAAAGGCCGCGGGATTGAACCACATCGACGGGCCCGGGTTCGGAACGTTCGGGTTAACGCCCGGCACAACGTCGACATACAGCGTCGAAAGAACGTCCCCCGTATTGTTGAATTCTGGTCGCAGCGCAAGCGGCTCGCCATTGTTCCAGTAGGCCATCCCACTGATAGTCCAGCCGCTGACAAGCGGTCGCCCCCAGCCTTCAACGTCGAGCAGCGGTTTGCCGGGGCCGAACGGCAGGTCGTAAATATAACTCAGTTGCAGATACTGCGGCGGATTATACGATGTTGGCGCCCAGTCGTTGCGCAGGTTGATCAAGTCCTGATTGCCGTAGGGGCCGGAGTAATTGTCGAATTGACGGGAGAACTCGTATGTGGCAGTGAAAGAGAGTCCGTAGCTTTCCCGTTTTTCCACCTGGACGTATCCGGAATTCCGCTGGTACCTTCCAGCGGGATAAAGACTGTAGAGTTCAAAGCCTTTGAATTGCGGGAAGGGCTGAAGCGAAAGCCGGAACTGCTCATTATAAAGCTGGTCTCGATAACTCAGATAGGCCGGGTTGATGGCGTTGGGGCTGGTAGTACCGTCGCCCACCAGAATGTCTCTTCCGGCGCTGTAATCGGTGCCTACGGTCAGCACCATGGAAAATGGCATTTGCCGCTGAATGGAAAGTGATGCGGAGCGGTAGATAGGGACACGGCTGCTCATATCGAGATAGTCGGCAACCGTATTGTCGGCAGCCGAGGGACTCAGATCGGGCAAGGGCACAGGCAGGGGAGGGATCCCGTCTTTCACATCGAGTGCAGGTGTCAGTTGGCTGTTTGCGGAAGTAAATGTTTGCCGCGCGTTGAACCCCTGCGTACCCCATTGTCCATTGTAGATTGGCATGTACCCGAACCAGTGATGAACGGATGCGCGCACGGCGGTTTTGGAACCGCCGCCCGGGTTCCATGCGATGCCCAACGCCTCATCAAGGTCAACGCTTGTCGGGCGCAGCCCCCGCGAAATTCCGTTCCGGCCGGCAAAGACCAAAGCCCCCGGCAATCCGGTCGCAGGGTCGATCACCATAGGATCAATCGTGCTTTGCCGGTTGTACTTTTCCACTCTTGGCGTGTGCCGCTTCAGGGTGAGGTCGAGGCTGAGCGTCAGCGTCTTGGTGATCTGATACTTGTCGCCGCCCGTGATGGACTGGTAGGAGTTGCGGAAGTAAGAAGGCGAAGTGATGATGGTGCGCTCAACGTAATCCGGCAACCCAAGGAGAAAGCTGGCGAACGGGTCTCCTGTGTTCACAATACCGGGAAGGCTGGTCAACCCCGTGGAAAAATCGAAGAAGCCGGAAGGATACTGGGGCGTGAATGAATTCACCTGGTACTGGCCGGCACCGAAGGTCAACTGAAGCGAGTGCTTTCCTCGCTGCGTGGAGAGCGAATCCTGTAATTCTATTGTGTTATGAGCGTTGTGAGAATTGGGGAAGCTTGTTCCCATCGAAAGGTAACTGTTCGAGAGGTGGTACACCGGAAAAGGGTCCATTGTGCCGGTGCCGGCCTTGACGGTGTCCGATTCCGCAGTCAAGCGGAGGAAGTTCACAGTCTTTGCGGTCGGTGTGAAAGTATAGCCGATCTGTGCCCGCCAGCGCGAGTAATGCTGGTCCGGGGCCGTTGGACTTGCGAAGTTCGGGAAATACTTCGGAGCACTGATAAAGCCGTTCGAGACGGCCGTCTGAAAGCTCAGGCGATGCCGGCTGCCAATGGACTGGTCAACGCGGGCAATGATTCCATCGGCAGTATCATATTGCGGGGCATTGACAAAGTAGTTGTTCTGAAAGAACGGACCGACATCCGTGTTGGGGGGAGGATAATACGATAACGCCTGCTGTACGACCGGATCAAGACGGTCTGCAGGAATGATATTCCCGGGGAACGGGGAGCGGAGATACTGGAGATTACTGGTCGAGACCGGCTGCAAAGGATCATAGGTCGGATTAGGTGTGGTGGTCGCGGGGTCGTAAATGATCAGGGGGTTGCCGGCTTCGTCCACAGTCTTTGAGAAGTCACCGTTGCGCTGCGCCATGGTGGGTATGGTGTGCAGCGATGCGCGGGATACGGTTTCACGCACTCCTTCGTAAGACAACATGAAAAAGGTGTTCTGAGGATTTGTTACCAGATGCGGAATGATAACCGGCCCGGATACGTTGAACCCAAACTGGTTGCGGTGCAGGGGAGATTTGGTCCCCCCGTTTTGCTTGACCTCATGCGGGATGGCATCCAGCATGTCATTGCGAAAATATTCGTAAATACGCCCGTGCCAGCGCATTCTGGGACCAAAATGCTTCTGAGCGGAAGCGGGGCTGCCCGGACGCATACCCCACTTGTTCGTCAGAACTTTGAATTCTTGCACGGCTCGATCAAGCGGAGAGGAAGTCTCTGCAGCAGGTTCAGGTTTCTTTTGGGTTCCGGATGATGGATAAACGGATGCGGTGGCTAAAATGAGCCCCATCATCGCGTACAGCAGGTTCTTCATTCCGGGCGCTCACAAATAACAAGTATAAACCCCTGCGTTGACGAATGACAACCATTCGAATTTGCGTTCGGTTGCGTTTCGGCACGGGTTACCCCTATATCCTGGCACACAGCTTCTCCGCTTGAGCTTTTAGAAATTCACAGCCATTTCCACCCCACCGGACCTGTGTTTTCTCCGAAAGTGACCGTCGTACTGAGGTCCCTTTCGCTGGCCTCTATATCCGTTGCCGTTTGCCTATGCAGCATCGAGCTTTAGAGCCTGTTCGAGACCCACGTCGTACGTGGCGAGTAGTCTTCATCGACCCAACGATTTTCAATTAATTTGACGATGATAGATTGCCGGTACTGCCGGTAAGCCGTGGACTTCACTTAGGCCCTTCAGTTCCAGGCCAACCCAATTTAGAATATTCTTCACTCTCGTTGGATATGCGGATGAGAAATTGGCGCTGACAATCGGTCGGCGTCTTGGGTATCCTTTCAATAGTTTCAGCGCACATGCAGAGGAAATATGCCAGCCAGCATTCATTTCATGAAAGGTGACATCACGGATGTTAGCGTTGATGCAATTGTCAATGCGGCAAATACTGACCTGAAATTAGGAGCCGGCGTCGCGGGCGCGATCCGGCGCAAGGGCGGTCCACGAATTCAGGAAGAGTGCGACCGCATTGGTTCCATCCGCCTGGGCGAGGCCGCGGTAACTACGGCAGGCAACCTGAAGGCGTTTTATGTGATTCACGCGGCGAGCATGCACTTGGGCGGCACAACTACAGCGGAATCTCTCCGGAACTCCACGCGGAACAGCCTGTTGCGCGCGGAAGAAAAGGGGCTTAAGTCTATTGCCTTTCCCGCCATCGGGACCGGCATCGCCGGCTTTCCGATGGAAGAATGTGCCAAGATCATGATAGGCGAAGTGCTGAAACACATCACGTCGCGCACGAGTCTGGAGAAGATTTACTTTGTGCTCTATGATGACGCTGCGTTGAAGATTTTCGAGGAAACCTACCGGAAGCTCACGGCCCATCCGTCTGCTGGACAGTCCACTTGAGATCGCCCGACAAGCCTGCAGCACGAGCGTCCGCGGCAAATCCTATCGTGAAACCTGGAGATTGACAGGACCCCGAAGGAGTGCGCAGGACTTTGCCTGGCTCAGCCCGTGCTCAGTTCGTTGTTCTGGCCCTGGTCTGAATAGGCCTTCCTGATGTACTGGTTGGCCAGTTCGAGTGCCCCTTGAGTATCGTCCTTGGTCTGCAGGGCGCGCTGATATTCGTTTAAGGCACGGTCGCGCTGACCGGTGGCGTCGAAGATCATGCCCAGCGTCAGGTGCGCCCAAACCTCAATCCATTTAGGCTGAAGGTTCCCATCGAGCGCGGCACGCATCTCCTCAGCGGCGGCATTGTAATTGTGGAGGCGGAAATAGATCTGCCCAAGTCGGAAGTGGGCGAGGGAGTTGTTCTTGTTCTGATTGACGACCATCTGGTACTGTTTGATCGCTTCCAGGTAGGCCTGTTCGGCAACCAACTGGTCTCCGCGCGCGATTTCCACCTCAGTACGGATCGCGTCGGTCATCTTCAAGATATGGCTTCCGGGGTCAATTTCCACTCGCGTGGGACGGGTGACGGTGTTGACTGTGAAGTCGGCGGTGGTCCCTACCATCTCAACGCGGTCATCGACGGGTCTGCGGCCTTCTGAGTAAACGCGAACATCAACCGGCATGCGGAAGATGTCGAGGTCCTGCTGGATTTTCCCGACTACTTGGTAATGGTCTCCCACGCGATAGATGGCCCAGGAATCTTTGAATTGCGGGACCCCGGTCGAACTGACCCATTGCGCGAAGAAGTAAGTCAGCTTTTGATTGCTGGCCTGCTCGGCGAGCTTTTCAAAGTCCTGCGTGCTGACGGTCTTCATCATATATTGCTGAACCATGTCGCGTAGAGCTTTCGTGAAGTTGTCGTCACCGATCACCCATCGAAGCATGTTGAAGACCATCGCCCCCTTCTGAGACACGATGGAATCGTACTGGGGTGTGTAGGGCTGGAGCGATCCCGCCTGACTGATGGCGGCGGATTCTTCGTGGGTAAGGGCGCCGATTGCGGTGGTGTGCATCAGGTCTTCAAAGGCTGTTTCGCCGTCGGATTGCTCAACATAGAGGGCTGCGGAATAGAGAGAGAGACCGTCGCTGAGGAACGCGTCGTCGGGCGTCGCTGGGCTAACGAGGTTTCCCCACCATTGACGGGAAATTTCCCGGGCCAGGAGTTGTTCGTTCACAGGTGTGGAAAATCCGCGCGTGGCAAGGGCAACAATACCGGGCGAAGAATATCCGCCCACGGTGTCGTTTGCAATCTCGACGACGGCCAGTTGCCCATTTGGCAGCGAACCGAATTTGCCGGAGTAGAAACTCATGATTTTTGCGGTGGTGGCGCCATAGTCCGCGGCGAAATTCTCGTGTCCGGGTTTCAGATAAAGGGTCACGTCGGCACCGAAGGCCGTTTCCTTCTGGACCGAGTACTTGCCCGCATAAACCGTTCCCGGGAACGACGGTTGATCATACTCAAAGGAATAAGTTGTATTGCCGGTTTGCACGACAGGAGAGGATGGAATGCCGGAAGCAATCACCGTTTCATCAGATGGGACGGTTATGTGAACAGTCGCCGCGAAACGGCCATATCCAGGCCTGACCACCGGGAACCAGCGCCCGGGGTAAAGAAGATACGAGCCCTCTGGGCCAACATAGGAGAGTTTCAGACCTTCGACGGGACTTCCGTCTGCCGTTCCCAGGCTGCCTTTATAAGTGACAGTGACGGACGAAGCCTGTCCCTGGGTGGCCGGATTTGAAAGCGTGATTTTGAGGCTCAGACCGTCCTGTTGAAATGTAAGATCATTGCCGGATGCATCCACGACCTTCTCTACTCTCAACGCGCTGTTCAGTTCAAAACTGAGTTGGCTGATGCTGGCCTGGGGCGTGTAATCGATCTTTGCTGTTGAGGCCAGGATGTGTGTTGCCGGGAAGAGTTGAGCGTTGATTTCGTATTTCTGGACAACGACCTGATCAGCATCGGCGGCATTGGCGCTTGAAAACGCCGCCAATACGATCAGCGCCAGGAAGCCAGCCATTTTCAAACAGCTTACGTTCCGCCGAAGGCGCGCGACGACATTTCTGAGCGTGCGGCAAAATGCGGCATGGATCATATACGGTTTAAGCCTTTCAGAAAAAAGCCAATATTATTGATAATACAATCCCCGGAAGGGCGGTGGAATATTCAGTCAAAACTTTGCTACGGTGGCCCGGACAGCAGAGTACCCTCTTCTGAAGATGCTTTAGTTGGCATACTGGATGCCTTATTTTCTTTCATAAAGCGCCCCACGGCGTCTGCCGCCCGGCCGATGGCGCCGCCGGGGCCGAGCCGCGCGCGGACTTTGCGCAAGTCCTCAATCATGCGGCTTCGCGCTCCATTATCATCAAGCAGCAACTCAAGACGGGACGCCAGATTAGCGGCCGTAAAATCATTCTGGATCAGTTCAGGCACAGCGGCGTGGCCGGCCAGCAGGTTCACCATGCTGTAGAACGGAACGTCGATCATTGACCTCGCGCACGCCGCTGTAAATTGCGACACGCGATAGACCACAATCATAGGACATTCGAGCAACGCCGCTTCGATCGTTGCCGTCCCGCTGGCAACCACCGCAGCTTCGGCGTATTCCAGGGCCTCGTGGGTTGTATTGCTCAGCGTGCGCAGGGGGGCCTTGCCGGAGTAGCCCTGCGCTGCCAGCGATTCGAGCCATTGGGAGTCAATCGTTGGTGCGGAGGCGAGGACAAATTGCACTGACCTCGACTGCCCCACGAGGGCGGCGGCCTCAAGCATCGCCGGGAGATTGAAATGGACTTCCGTCCGACGACTGCCGGGAAGCAGCGCCACGGTAGGGGAGTTCGGATCAAGTGCGATCCGGCGGAAGAATTCCTCACGCGTCATGGTGGGGTCTGGCATATCTACGAGCGGGTGACCAACCCATTCGACTGGTACGCCTGCTTTTTCATAGATTTCAGTTTCGAAATCGAAAAGGCACAGCATCTTATCAACATACGCCTTGATCTTCCTGATTCTCCACCTTTTCCATGCCCAGATCTGTGGACTGACAAAGTAAATGACGGGAATGTTCCGCCGCTTCAGGTGCTTTGCCAGGTGGAGATTCAGAGAAGGAGAGTCGATCAGAATGGCAAGTCGGGGCTTCCTTTTCGCTGCTTCGTTGACCAGGTTCTGGACGGCGCGCCAGGCCCTGGGCAGGCCCGACACCACTTCCGAAATTCCGATCAGCGCAACTTCGCGAATGTCAGCGATCGTCTCTACACCGGCGGCGCGCATGGCCTCTCCAGCGCAGCCAAACATTTGCGCACTCGGGATTCTCGCGCGAAGCGCCTCAGCCAATGCGGCCCCGTACACATCGCCGGAGCGCTCCCCGGCAACCATCAGGATGCAATTTCTGGACATGGTCCTTTGGCCGGTCCGGCGGAGGTCAGGATTTCCTGGTCCTTGTACTGGAGCTGATAGAGCTTGTAATAAATACCCTGCAACCGGAGGAGTTCCTGATGGGTTCCAACCTCGCGGACTCGCCCTTTATGCATGACAATGATCTTTGAGGCATTCTGGATAGTCGAAAGGCGGTGCGCGATCACGAGCGAAGTGCGGTCCTCGATCAGCCGCTGGAGCCCCTCGCGGATCAGGTATTCCGTCTCTGGATCGACGCTCGACGTTGCCTCATCAAGAATCAGGATCCTGGGGTCATGGGCCAGCGCGCGCGCAAATGAAAGCAGTTGTTTCTGGCCGGACGAGAGCGTCGCGCCCCGCTCCTTAACCGGGGCACCGAAGCCTCCAGGAAGGCTTTCAATAAAATTCAGGATGTTTACGCGCCTGGCCGAATCCCTGACTTTTTCGTCTGATATCCCTTCGGTGCCCATCCGAATGTTGCCGGCGATGGTTCCGGAGAAGAGAAACGGGTCCTGCAGGACGATCGCGAAATTTCGCCGCAGGTCTTGAAGACCCAGTTCACGAATGTCAACCCCATCGAGGAGAATTGCACCTTCCTGGACGTCATAGAAGCGCAGCAGAAGATTGGTCAGTGTGGTCTTGCCCGCTCCTGTGTGGCCCACGACGGCGACGGTTTTTCCCGGTTCGATGGTAAAGGAAACGTTTTCCAGCACTCGATGATTGTCGCGATAGGCAAAGCTGACATTTCGAAATTCCACCTGGCCCTTTGGCCTTGCAGGTCGCTTCGGACGAGGAGGATCGGCGATCGTGACGGGAGTATCGAGTACTTTGAAGACACGTTCAGAACTGGCCATGGCGGACTGGAGGATATTATATTTATCACTCAGGTCCTGGATCGGTCGGAAGAACCGCTGCGAATATTGAATAAAGGCGATGGCCGTTCCCACCGTGAGGGTCCCGGCCATGATCATGCTCCCTCCTTTGTAAAGGATGACGACAATTGCCAGAACTCCCAGAAATTCCACCGCAGGGTAGAAAAGCCCGTAAGCCAGGATCGAGTCTTTATAAGCCTTCAAATAATCGCCGTTGATTCTTTCGAACTCCTCGTAACTTTTCTCCTCACGATTGAAGAGTTGCAACACGGACATGCCGGTGATGTGTTCCTGAAGATACGAGTTGATGCGCGCGATGGCCAGGCGGATGCGCCGGTAGGAATCCCGCACCGCTTTCCGGAACATCGCTGTGACACCTATGATCAGTGGCAGAACAGCAAACGTCAGGAGCGCAAGCCGCCAGTCGAGCTTGAGCATCACGACCATGATGCTGAGCAGGGTGAAGAAATCGCCGAAAACGGCTACTACACCGGAAGAGAACAGGTCATTCAGAACATCGATGTCTGTTGTCACGCGCGTCACCAGCCGACCCACAGGGTTCCGGTCGAAGTAGCTCATTTGCAGCCGCTGGAGGTGGTTGAATACTTCCTTGCGCAGGTCGTACATCACCTTCTGGCCGACGAGGTTCATAGCAAAAGTCTGGGCAAATTGCAGGACAAAAGTCAGCAGGACCGTTGGCAGGAAGATCAAAAACGAAATCTGAAGGATCCCGGTACGGGGGTCGTGGCTGAGGAAGTTCGCCAGGATTTTCGGGACTTCGTGGCGCCTGGTGGGATCGAGATACCGATCGATTTCAATCCCCAGCAGATAGGGAGGAACGGCTTGCAGTATGCCGAAGAGGAAGATAGCTGCCAGCGCGAAAAAGACTACACGTTTGTATGGGCGCAGGTAGGTCAGCAGTCGCCGCATCAGCCTCGCGTCGTATGCTTTGCCGAGGATCTCCTCTTCGTGAAAACTGTCTGACATCTTGCCGCCCGTTTACGCTTCTCTTTCGAGCGATTCTTCAATCATTTGCTTGTTATATAGCTCCGCATAATGGCCGTTCATCGCCAGCAATTCTTCATGTGAACCGCGCTCGACGATCGTACCGTCGTGAAGCACAACGATTTCATCGGCATTGCGGATTGTTGACACGCGGTGCGAGATCAGGATCGTCGTTCTGCCCGCCATCACCCGGGTGAGTTGCTGCAGGATCTTTTCTTCCGTATAGGTGTCCACACTCGAAAGTGCGTCATCCAGAATCAGAATGCGTGGATCACGGATGATGGCCCGCGAAATCGCCACGCGCTGCTTCTGCCCGCCCGAGAGCGTCAACCCGCGCTCGCCCACCATGGAATCAAACCCTTTTGGGAAGCCCAGGATCTCCGGAAGGATGTTGGAAACGTCCGCCGCGCGTTCGACTTCGTCGTCCGATGCACGGGGCGCTCCAAAGCGGATGTTCTCACGGATCGTATCGCTGAACAGGAATGTTTCCTGTGGTACGAAGCCTATATGCGAGCGCAGCGTTTTGAGCGGAATCTGCTTCACGGGAATTCCATCCACCAATACTGTTCCATCGGGTGCGTCGTAGAGGCGAGGAACCAGCGCGGCCAGCGTGGTTTTGCCTGAACCTGTGGCACCCACGATGGCGACCGTGCGTCCCGCAGGGATATGCAAGTCAACATTCTTCAGAATCGGGAAGCCGTTGTAGGAAAAAGTAAGATTGCGGAATTCGATTTCGCCTTTCAGGCTGCGGACCGGATCTTTAGGGACGTGCCGATCGTCAATGGCCGGTTGCGAGGCAAAGATCGTCCACAACCGTGCGAGAGAGGCAAGCCCGCGCTGAATAATGTTGGTCACCCAGCCGAGGGCAATGATGGGCCAGATCAGATACATCAGATAGACATTGAAGGCCGCAAAGGTCCCGATGGTGATTCGTCCGGAAAGCACATGCTCTCCGCCGACCACCATGATCAGGAGGAATGAAGCCGCAAAAAGCAGCGCCAGAGCGGGCCAAAGGAAACTGGAAATCCAGATCAGGCCTTTATTCTTTTCCACATAAAGTTGGTTCATGCGGTCGAATTCCCGCATCTCCGCTTCTTCCTGGCGGAAAGCGCGAACCAGCCGAACTCCGGAGATGTTCTCGCGGACTTTTTCTGTGAGTTCGGAGTACATCGCCTGGATCTTCTCAAAGCGCTCATGGATCTGCTGCCCGAAGAACTTCACGGCCACCGAAGCCAGAGGGAGGGGCGCGAGGGCCAGCAGTGTCAAGTGCAGGTCAAGGTGCGCCATCAGCGTGATCGTGGCGATGCCTGTGACCACTGTGTTTGCCGAATACATGATTCCCGGCCCCACGATGTTGCGGACGGCATTCAAGTCGTTGGTCAGTCTGGCCATCAGGTCGCCGGTACGGTGCTCGTTGTAATACTGCGCGTCCAGCTTCATCAGGTGCCTGAACAGATCGTTGCGAAGGTCGTATTCAACGTCGCGGGAGATGCCAATCAATATCCAGCGCATCCAGAACTGAAAAATCGCCTTCGCCGCGGCGATGCCCAGAAGCAGGGCGGAAAGCACGGCAAGCCGATGCAACGTGACATTGCCGGTCAGCGCATCGAATACCTCTTTGATGACAAGGGGAACCGTGACGCCTACAACCTGGGTGATGATCAGCGTAGCGAAGCCGACCACGTAGCGCTTCTTGTATTTCGCCAGGTACGGAAACAGGGGTCGCAGAGGATTTTGCATGGATACCTATGCTATGTGACACCAGAAGTCAGGCAGCAGGCGGTTTGTTGCCCCCTAATGGCAGGTTGCTGAAAAAAGCCAAATTGCCAAGCAGAGCGAAGCGAATCATCTCCCTATTTCATTGAAAATAAATGCTGAGATCGTCCGCTGCGTTCACGATGAAATGCGTAAATCCGTTTTTCAGCAAACTGCTGACTTTTGAATTATAACTGAATACGATTGTGACCTTCCAGCTTCGTATGCGCTTTCAATGACTTCGGGCCCTCTGATAAGCACCAGGGACTGAACAAAATTCCGATGGGGACATCGCCAGTCCATTGGGACTAAAAATGCATGGGTGGATGGCTTATGCTCCAACGTGAGCGAAGCGGCACAGGAATTGGATGGCAGACGCCCGGAAGGCGATTGCCGTTGCCTCAAAGCTACAGCCCAGCCGTTTCGTGTTGACCTTGAAGGTAGGGGCACGTAAAATCGGGCTGAGGCGCTTCCTTGATTTGTGGAAGCATAAGATTTTCATAGGAAAGGCGGAAAGGTTGGAGAAAAAGCTGTACTTCCTTGTCCTTGCAGCTGTGATAGTCCTGGGCTCATGCGGTTCCGGCAACAAGAAAGTTGCGGTTAAACCACCCACTTCGACAGTTCCGCCGCCAAAGCCTGTCGTGGAACAGTCGGTTCCCGTTCCTGCTCCTGCCGCCCAAGCCAGATCTGCAGATCCCGTCGATGTCCTAATTACAAAGGTTGACGCCTCCTATAACAAAGGGTTGGAAGAGTATCATGCCGGTCACCTCCAGCAGGCCAAGGAGGATTTCGACAAAGCTCTGAGCACGCTGCTGGAGTCCAGGATGGACATCCAGAACAATAGTCGGCTGAATGCCGAATTTAATAAGCTGGTGGAGAATACTTACGGGCTTGAGGCCTCATCTTCCGCGAATGGCGAAACGCTAAGCCGGCATGATTATGAGCCACCACCCATCGAGTCCTTTACTGGTCTTACTTTTCCCGTGGACCCGAGAGTTCGGCAGCGGGCTGAGCAGGAATTGACCTCAGTGCGTTCGGATATGCCCCTCGTCACAAATGATGAGGTGGCCAGCTTCCTTACCTTCTTCCAAAACCGGGGGCAGGGGTACATCGAAAAGGTCCTCACGCGCGTAGGCGAATACGGCCCGATGATTTCAAGCGTGCTCCGCAAGTATGGATTGCCGCAGGACTTGATCTATCTGGCGGCCGCCGAGAGCGCGTTTAATCCGCACGCTGTTTCAAAGGCCGGCGCAACTGGCATGTGGCAATTTATGGCTTCCCGGGCGCGCGACTACGGGTTGAAGATCGATCAGTACGAGGACCAGCGCGAAGACCCCTTGAAGTCCACCGACGCCGCCGCTCGCCATTTGCGCGATCTTTATAAGGAGTTCGGAGACTGGTATCTGGCGATGGCGGCTTATGATGCCGGGCCCTTCGGCGTTCAGAGGGCCATCGAGCGAACAGGCTATGCCAACTACTGGAAGCTGAGAGAATTGCACGCGCTGCCTCAGGAGACGCAGGACTACGTACCCATCTTTATTGCCACCGCGCTGATTGCCAAGGACCCTCGCGCGTACGGGTTCGACGTTCAGCCTGATCCACCGCTCGATCCCGATCAGGTCACCGTGACGGTTCCCACGGACATTCGGCTGGTTGCTGAATTAATCGACCGGCCTGTGAAGGAGTTGGAGAAGCTCAATCCTAGCCTGTTGACCTGGGCTACACCCGGGAACGAAAGCCGGTACGTTCTAAACTTGCCCCACGGGACGCGGGACCTGTATGAAACGCGGATTGCGGAGGTTCCTCCATCGAAAAGAGTGTGGTGGAGGGCTGTCAGGGTGGAAGAAGGGCAGACGCTTTCTGAAATCGCGCAAAAATATCGTGTTACGAAGGCCGCTCTGGCCGAGGCAAATCATCTTGATCCGCATGACGATCCGGAAGCCGGCGCGCACATTATTGTCCCGTTGCCTCCGGGTCGGGAACCTCTCTACAGGCGTGGCAGGTATTACCGTTATCGCATCCGTCACGGCGACACGTTGAGCGCCATTGCCGGTCGCTTCCATGTCAGCATCGAAAGCCTCCGCCAATGGAACCATTTGCGGGGTTCGCAGATTCTTGCGGGGAGAACGTTGCAGGTTTATGCCCGCGGTTATGTTGCGCCGGAGCATGCGGGCAGAACTCGCGCGGAAGTGCGCAACGGCGTCAGGATTTACCGCGTCGTGCGTGGCGATACGCTGGGAGGCATCGCCCGGCGCTTTCATATCACCGTGGCTGAGCTTCGCCGATGGAACCATCTGCGGGGCTCATCCATTGTGGTAGGGCGGACGCTGAGGGTGGGCGGCGCAGGCCGGGAAAGCGCTGCCAGCGTTGCTTCCAGGGATGTCCGGGGAAGTTCACGCGCCCCGGTTTATCATTACCGAATCCACGCCGGCGACACACTGGCCGTTATCGCGGACCACTTCAAGGTTACCGTGGAACAGATTCGGGAGTGGAACCACCTGACCGGATCCATCATTGTGCCTGGGCAAGTGCTGGCACTGTACGGCGTTTCGGATTAATGTGCATCCAAGTTTGCCTCTTGACAGCGGATGCACAGTGTTATACATCTGGCCCATCAGAGCTTTTTGATCGAAGCCCATTACATCACAACACGAGTTACGGTTTCTGGCGGGAGTAAACCTTAAGAGGAGGGTCCTATGCAGTTTGACGATGATGAAAACACGTCCGGCGAAGAGTTGGAAAATTACGGAGAAGATCTCTCCTCCGACTTCGAAGAAGAGGAAGAGGAAGAAATGGGTGAGGAAGGCTTTGGCGAGGAGATCGAAGAGTTGGGCGAGGAGACTTCTTACGAGTCCGAAGTAGAGGAAATTGAACCGGCCGAGCCTGCCGAAGTGGAAGTGCCGCCGGCTCCCGAGCCACCTTCGCCGCCTCCCGCCGAAGTTACGCGGCCGGCCCGGCCCAAAGCGGCTCCGAAGGCGAGACCGAAGAAGACAGCAAAGGCCAAGAAGCCGGCGAAAGCCAAAAGGCCTGCGAAGGCCAAGAAGCCGGCAGCGAAGGCAAAGAAATCCACAAAGGCCAAAACCGGCAAGAAGTCGCCAAAGGGTGGGAGATCACGAGGTCGTCGCTGAGCCCGGCTGTGCTGAGTCTACATCATGCGAACTGGCCGGAACGCAGCGGCATGGAGGGAGGAGACTATCTCTTGCTCCTCCGCCTCTGATGCCAACTTGAGTTTCTAACCGGTCATGGCGATCGGAATTAAAGCCGGCGGGGTCTGGCAAGCTCCGGCCGTTGCATCCGTGGCTTGTAATCGTGCGACTGTTCTGTTGCGATGGCGCATTGCCGTTAGAAATGCGGAAGCTGTTGCGGCGATGGCACATCGAGGCTGCTACGGATATTTGTCATTCCCGTCGCGAATGCACGCACCATCCGGAAATTTCGGGACCAAATCCGAGAATGCTGACAATGCGTTGACTTCTTCAGCCGCCGGGGACTCTTTCTCAGCAGAAGATTCCAAGGTTCGCAAAGTCACCGCAGTAGAAGTTATCCGCCGGATGCGCGGCGGGTCTCAGCCTTTTCTCCTGGGTTGCGACGACGGCCACACCTACGTTGTGAAATTCCAGAACAATCCTCAGCACGTTCGAATTTTGGCCAATGAGTTGCTCGCCGGCAGGCTGGCGGCGTTGATCCAGTTGCCGGTCCCACGCCAGGCTTTTGTCGAGGTTGCTCGGGGCCTGATTTCCGGCACCCCAATGCTGAAGTTTGAAACCGCGGGGAGGGAAGAGGAGTGCGTGCCAGGATTGCAATTCGGCTCCAGGTTCCCCGGAACACCCAGCCGGACGCTTGTGGTGGATTTCCTGCCCGACCGGCTGCTCCGCCGGGTGGCAAATCTGGCATCTATCTTCCTCGGCGCTTACGTGCTCGATAAGTGGACCTGCAATTGTGACGGCCGCCAGGTCCTCTTTTACCGGACGATTGATCAGGAGGGCAGCGGTTATTCTGCAACGCTCATTGATCACGGGTTCTGCTTCAATGACGGAGAATGGAACTTTCCGGACAGTCCCATTCGCAGCCTTTACCCGCGCCGACTGGTTTACGAAAGCGTGCGCGGCCTGAAATCATTTGAACCGTATTTGTCGCGAATTGAAAACCTTGACCCGATGGAACTGGAAAAATGCCTCCGCGACATTCCGCCCGAGTGGTGCGGCGACGATCCGGGACAAATTTCACGGCTGGCGGAGAAACTCTACGATCGCCGGCGGCGCGTCCGGCAGTTGATCATTGACGCCAAACAAAGCCCATTGAGACCTTTCCCGAATTGGGATTAGATTGTGAACAGGGAGAACCCTGGGCCGGGAATCCTTATGGCCGATTCTGAAAGATTCAAGGAATGCTCGCTTTATCTGGTACAGTACGTGCCGGACGCGATCCGAGGCGAGTGTCTGAATATCGGCCTGTTCCTTTTCAGTCCATCGGAAAACTACCTCGGCTGCCTCTTCACGGATGATTTTCGAAGGATCAAACGCTTCCATCCACAGGCCGATCTGGAATTTCTGCGCGAGCTTCAGCAGGATTTTGAACAGCAGATCGAGGACCACAGCAGGGACTTGGGGTCATACATCCGATGGATGGAGGAGACCTTCTCAAACATGGTGCAGCTTTCTTCGGCTAGGGTTTGCCTGCTTCGCGATCCTGCAACAGAAATTCAGGACCTCTTCGACCGTTACGTGGGCGCCAGAGTCGAAGGGCCGCTTCCGGTCGATACTCGCGTGCGGATCAAGCAGCGCCTGCGCCTTTCCCTTGTCCGGGCCGGTGTGTGGGGTCTGCCTGCGTTTGAGCGGGACATCCCGGCGGCCCGCTGGACGCAGCCCGGCGACCCATTCACTTTCGATTTTGGCTACAGGCCGCAAATGATTTCAGGAAAGCCCAACGGCCACATCAAATTCATTCACGCCCTATCGCTCAAGCGCGACATCGAACTGGCGAAGGTCCTTGTTTACACCATGGACCGCGTCCGGCGCAGCGAGCCCGCTGATCTGACGGCGGTGGTCGAAGGTGCGCCGGAGAAGGACGACGAAACGGCGAACCTTTCGCAGAGCATTCTGATTGAGGCGGGTATCTCTGTCCGGCCGATTGCGCTGGTAGACGAATTTGCGCATTCGATCCGGCGGGAATTGGTTATCTGATTCCCTTGACTGTTACTGATGGCGATGATCCTCCATGTTGAGTGCTACGCGGGCTACAAGGCCGACGAGCGCCCTTTGCGTTTCCGCTCGCGCGCGGAAGGATCCCGGACGTTTGAGGTTGTGGAGGTTCTTGACCAGTGGTACGGCATCGGCTATCGATGCTTCCGTGTGCGCGCCGACGACGGCAATATCTACGTCCTTCGCCACAACGAAGCGGAAGACGAATGGGTGCTCGATTCTTTCCGCAAGTCTGGTACATGAACGCCGGCGCGCGCCTTTCATGACAATCTCTCCGACTCATGGTTAAATAATCTGAGATGGGCCTGATGGCTGTGCCTGAAACCTTCCGGAGCTTTCCCCGCTGACATGCGCAAGGGCGAATTCCTGATTTCGACAATCCTGGCCGCCCTCGTTTTCCTGTTTGTCCTCGGACTCCAGCGCGATTGGAAGCCTTCCACCCTGAAGGAAGCTGCGGCCACCGCCGAACAGTATGTGCTTGGCAAATCAAGTGGCCGCGGCGGTTTTCCGGACGTTCCGGGCTACGAGCGAATCGGGACTTTTTATATCGCCCGGGAGTACCGCGCTGCTCTCTACCGGTCCAATTCGGTCAGCCTGGGTTTCGCGGCTGGGCGCCTCGTGATATACGACAGCCGGAACCAGATTGCCTACCAGGTGGATACACTTGAAGGTGCCCGCGACGCTTGGACTGCCATCTACGATTTCGCAGGAAAGCAGGGTCTTCCCGCAAAGAACAACCGTCCCCGTCCAGATTATCTTCGTGACCTTGCCGGTAACCACAAGCAGGACTTCATTATCGGACTCTATTCCGGCGGAAACCGCTGCTGCACGACGTTGAATATTCTGGAAGTTGACAAGGATTCACTGAAGCTTATAGGGCACATCGAAGGACTCGACGGATGGCCGTTTGTGGGTCTCGAAATCCGCAGGCTTGGCCCTGACTCCCACTGGAAACTGGTTGTGCATCGCCCTCAGGTGACTGCGTGTGGGCCACGCGAGGAGGCTGCCGATGTGATTTCGATCTACGGATACTCCGGAGGCCAGTTTGTGGACCAGACACAGAAGTTCAGCGATTATCTTCAGGGTGTACTGCGGGAAAATCTGGCCAAATGGTCGCGGGAGAAGGAGCCTTCGCTTGGCCTGCTCCAGACGCTTGCAGCGCAATATGCCGTGCTGGGCCAGCCGGACCGTGCCAAGGCATTTTTCGAGCAGAACCTCGCCCGTTTCCTGCCTCAGATGAAGGAGCAGGGATTTGATGCGACAGACTGCCGGGACGACATGAACAGCCTGGTTGACCGCCTGGCCAACCCGCAGTCGCAACAATAACGGCCTGGGATCAGCGCGGCAGCGCTAAAGGACAGGTTCCTGCCAGTTTTCCAGAAGGCTTTTCAGGTATGCCATGAACTGGTCCGCCACGGCACCGTCAATGATCCTGTGGTCGAAAGTCAGCATCAGATAAGCCATCGAGCGGATGGCGATCGCGTCATTGCGGATGACGGGTCGCTTCTCGATGACGCCGACGCCCAGGATGGCAACCTGGGGCTGATGGATAATCGGTGTTCCAAACAGGCTGCCGAAAATTCCCGGGTTCGTAATGGTGAAGGTGCCTTCCTGAACCTCCTCGACATTCAACCGCTTTGAGCGAGCGCGGCTCGCGAGGTCCTGGATAGCACGTGCCAGCCCCAGAAAGTTTTTCTCTTCCGCGTGCTTGATGACCGGCACAATCAGTCCGCTTTCGAGCGCGACGGCAATCCCCAGATTGATCGCCTGCTTGTAAACGATATTTGTTCCATCGACCGATGAGTTGAAAATGGGAAACTGCCGGATAGCCTCGACTGCCGCCTGGGCAATAAAAGGGGTGAAGGTCAATTTCAGGCCATGACGCCGTTCGAACTCTTCCGCCGATCGCTCTCTCAACTCTACGATGCGGCTCATATCCACTTCGAACACGGTCGTCACGTGCGCAGAAGTTTTTTTGCTGAGGGCCATGTGCTCGGCGATCTGCCGCCGCTGGGGCGTCATCGGAACAACGTGGGTGGGGCCTGTAAATGAGATCGCCTGTCCGGCGGGAGCAACGGGCGGAGCAGCTTGGGTAGTCTTTGCAGGCTGGGCCCCAGCCCTTGCGGGCGTTGGATGTTCCAGGAATGCGAGGATGTCCTTCTTACTGATCCGACCGCCCAGCCCTGTTCCTTTCACTAGAGCGAGGTCCACATTGTGCTCGCGCGCAATGCGACGCACCAGAGGCGAGGAGCGGATTTTTCCTACAGGTCGGGCGGCATACTGTTCCGTAACGCGAGCAGCCTCGGCTGCGACAGCCGGTGGCGTAGCCGGAGCTTCGACCCCGGGAGCAGGGGCCGGTGCCTCCTTCGGCGCGGCTTCCGGTGCTACGACGGCGTCTTGCCCATCGATGATGGCAACAACGGTATTGACGGGGACGGTTTCGTTTTCACGCGCCAGGATCTTCGTAAGGATCCCCGAGGCCGGGGAAGGAATTTCGGCGTCCACTTTGTCCGTGGTGATTTCAAACAGAGGCTCGTCACGCTCGATGCGGTCGCCCGGCTTCTTCAGCCATCGGGTAATCGTTCCTTCTGCGACGCTTTCTCCCATCTGGGGCATCACGACATTTGTCGGCATGAGTATTCCCGTTAATAGCTTGCAAGCTGGCGTGCCGCCTCTACGACTTTCTCAACGCTCGGCAGGAATCGGGCTTCGAGCGGAGGTGAAAAAGGCACCGGAGTGTCCGGGGCGGTGACCCGTACGATCGGGCCGTCAAGGCCCTCGAATGCTTTGCCGGCGATCACCGCCGCAAGCTCTCCAGCCATGCCTCCGATCATTGTATCCTCATGCAGCAGAATCACCTTGCTGCATTTGCGGACGCTTGCGAGCACGCACTGCTCATCGTACGGCAACAGGGTTCGCAGGTCAACGACCTCAAGCGAAACGCCGTCGCGGGCGAGAACATCCGCTGCTTCGAGTGCGGTCCAGACCATTGCGCTGTATGTAATCACAGCAATATCGGTTCCTTCACGGCGAATAACAGCCTTGCCCAGCGGGACGACGTATTCTTCGCTCGGAACTTCTTCCTTGATTCGACGATAAAGAAACTTGTGTTCAAAGAAGATGACAGGATTGTTGTCGCGGATTGAAGCCTTGATCAGCCCTTTGGCGTCATAGGCCGTCGCCGGCGCAACCACTTTCAGCCCGGGCGTGTGGACAAACCACATTTCATTGGACTGTGAATGGAACGGCCCGCCGTGCACGCCTGCTCCGGAAGGCCCGCGGACCACCAGCGGTACAGCAGCGCCCCAGCGGTAGTGGATTTTGGCGGCCATGTTCACAATCTGGTCGAACCCGCAGGAGATGAAATCCATGAACTGCATCTCCGCCACCGGACGCATACCCATCAGTGCCGCGCCCACGGCAGCTCCCACGATGGCGGATTCGCAAATGGGGGTGTCGATGACTCGTTCCTCGCCGAACCTCTCCAGCATTCCGGCGGTCACTTTAAACGCGCCGCCGTAAGCGCCGATGTCCTCGCCGAGAAGAAAAACGGACGGATCGCGCTCCATCTCCTCCCAGATGCCCTGGCGAATCGCTTCAAGATATGTCAACAATGGCATGGAACAGAGCTTTCATTCAGCAGGCGGATTGCTCCACCAGCATTGATCGCTGCAATAGACACCTTCTGTACAGGTCGCGCTGTCAGGAAGAGGGCTTGCCTCGGCGTAGGCAACAGCATCATCAATCTGCTGCTTGATTTCCTCTTCAAGTTCCTTAATCCGCTTTGCGCCCAGGATCTTTTTTGCCAGCAGGGCTTTTTCCAGCCGTGGAATTGGGTCTTTCTTCTTCCATTGAGTGAAGAGTTGTTCCGGAACATATTCCGCCGCATCGTGCGCAGAATGGCCCGTCATTCGGAATGTTTTGCACTCGACAAAGCTCGGCCCGCCGCCTGTGCGGGCGCGCGCGATGGCTTCACCGACAATGGAATAGACCGCCAGGACGTCATTGCCATCCACCTTGACTCCGGGCATCCCGTAGGCCGCTCCGCGCACGGCAAGGTCTTTGACCGCGTATTGTTTCTCTGTTGGCGTTGAATACGCATAGGCATTATTGTTGCATATGAATATCACGGGAAGCTTCATCACGGCGGCCATATTCATGGCTTCGTGCACGTCGCCGCGGCTCGTCGTGCCTTCGCCGAAGTGAACCAGCGCGACATTCCCATTGCCGCGCCGCTTTAATACCATTGCCACGCCGCAAGCCACCGGGCAAGTGTCGCCGAGATGCGAGATGATCGGGATTACGCCTCGTTTGATGTCGCCGATATGAAGGGTGTTGTCGCGCCCGCGCGTAGGCCCGTTAGCGCGCCCCATCCAGTTGCAGAAGATTTCCCGCAGCGTGAAGCCGCGAATCAGAAAGGAAGAAAAATCGCGGTGGCTGGGCAGGACAATATCGCCCTGCATAAGTTGAATCGAGGATCCAACTCCGATGGCTTCCTGCCCGCGCCCAACGTAAACACCGCCGACGATTTTCCCCTGGCGGTAAAGCACCTGATCGATGCGCACTTCGGCCTCGCGGGTGAGCTTCAGGTAATAGAGCATCCGCTCGAGGGTATGAGCGTCAGGGACCGGGGTCTCCCTTCTGCCCTTTGCAGGTCGGGCTTGAGCCATATCGAGCCAGTTGGTTTATCCGGGACTTTCCAGGGGGTTGCCCGGTGGTTTCCAGCGGGGAGCCGCTAACGGCATTTCCGGCCACTTCATTTCCATTCCGAACACCGAGCTGAAATGCCGGATAACGCACTCTGTGACCATTTCCATTGGAACCCGCCGGCCCAGCAGCTTTTCGAGCGAAGTTACTCCTTTGCCACGCAAGCCACAGGGAACAATCCAATCGAAGAAACGGAGGTCGGTGTTTACGTTGAAGGCAAAGCCGTGAGAGGTGACCCATCGCGACACATGCACTCCCATGGCCACGAGCTTGTCATTGCCCACCCAGACCCCTCGCGCTCCTTGAGTTCTTCCCGCACGGATTCCAAACTCTCCAGCAACGCGGATAAAGACTTCTTCCAGCGAGTTCATGTACCAGGACAGGTCTCTCTTGTGCTGCGTCAGGTCGAAGATGGGGTATCCCACAAGCTGCCCGGGTCCATGGAAGGTGACATCCCCGCCGCGATCAGTCTCAAAAATCTCCGCTCCCAACAGCCGAATCTTTTCAGGGGAGAAGAGAATGTTTTCGCGTTTTGCGTTACGCCCCAGAGTATAAACGGGTGGATGTTCCAGCAGAATCAGAGTATCAGGAATGTCCCCCGCCTTACGCGCAATGACGCGCTCGTGCTGGAGGTGCAGTCCCTCCTCATAATTCACAATGCCCGGCACTTCAACCTGACAAATCATTTGTCAAGCCGTAACAGGATTGGCGTTCTGGAAAAAGTTTCTTGGATAACTGCCTAATGCCCCCCTTTATACCCGGAGGTCTTGGGCAGAATGACGTCCCCGCTTAACACGGAATGCGGGATCAGCTTGGCGCTTCCAGCTTTGACCCATGGTATCCAGAGCCCGCTAAATGTGGATTGCCATCCCGTGAACGGCATGGGCTGCTTCAGGAACAGCCTCCGTAAGCGTCGGGTGCGGATGGATGGCCTGCTCCAAGTCCTCGACCGTTCCTTCCAGGCGCATCACCACGACGGCCTCAGCGATCATCTCGGTGACCCGAGGCCCGATCATGTGTACGCCCAGGACCTCCCCGTAACGCTCATCACTAACAATCTTGACGAAGCCTTCAGTGGAGCCAAGAATGGTTGCTTTGCTGTTTCCGGCAAAGGGGAACTTGCCGACCTTTACGTTGTAACCGCTCTCGCGGGCCTGGCGTTCGGTCAGGCCGGTGCTGGCGATTTCCGGCTCGCAATATGTGCAATTCGGGACCTGCCGATAGTTGATCGGTTCAACAGGTTTGCCGGCTGCGTGCGTTACGGCGACGATGCCTTCCATTGAGCCAACGTGTGCCAGCAGCGGGCTGCCGGCCACAATGTCGCCGATCGCGTAAACCCCTGGTTCATCCGTCCGCATGTAAGGATCGACCTTCACGAAGCCTCTCTCCATCCGAACGCGCGTCTTTTCAAGGCCAATGTTCTGCGTGTTGGGGGCCCGCCCTACAGCCACCAGGCAGGTTTCAGCCTCGATTGACTGGAGCTTGCCCTGAGCATCAGTGAACTCCACCATCGCTCCTTTGGCTGTCTTGGAAACTTTTTCGACCTTGGCTTGGGTATGGACTGCGATACCCTGCTTCTTGAACGATTTCTCAAGCTGGGCTGAGATTTCTTCGTCTTCAAGCGGGACGATGTGCGGCAGCATTTCGATGATGGTCACCTCGGTCCCGAAGCGGTGGAAAATCGAGCCAAATTCCACTCCGACGGCACCCGAGCCGATGACGACCATCGACTTGGGGATTTTCTTCAGGCTGAGGATTTCCTTGTTTGTCAGGATAGTCTTGGCATCCGGTTCCAGTCCCGGAAGCATTTTGGCCTCGGAACCTGTGGCCAGAATGATGTTCTTCGACTGAATCTCCCGGACCTTCTTGTTTGCATCCGTCACCGTGATGCGGCCCGGCCCCGATAGCTGTCCGAACCCCTGCACCGTTTCGACCTTGTTCTTTTTCAGCAGGAACTCTACGCCCTTGGCCAGCTTCGTGACCACTCTGTTCTGCCGGGCCTGAACGGCTGCCCAATCAATCGAAAAACCCTTGCACTCGATGCCAAATTCCTGGGCATTCTTGAAGAAGTCGTAAACTTCGGCGTTCAGCAACAGGTCCTTCGTCGGAATGCAGCCCACGTGGAGGCATGTTCCGCCAAACTTGTTGTCTTTCTCGATCAGGATCGTCTTCTGCCCCAATTGGCCGGCCCGGATCGCTGCCACATATCCGCCCGGACCACTTCCAATGATTGCAATATCGTACTTCGGCGTTTCAGCCAAATTCGCACCTCCCGCAGGTCATTTCACTTTCTTGTGCACGTAAATTGGTGCAACGGAAAATCTTACATGAGGAGAAACAAGCAAACAAGTTCATGCTTTCTTCGGCCCGCCTCGATCAATTGGACAGAAGACTGCAAGTCCAAGGTTCACTTTACCACAGCGGAGCGCGGCCCGGTCGCCTGTTGCGGCGATGGCACATTGCTGGTACAGCCATTGCCGCAGTGATCCATGATCATCACTCAGGCGGACGGAAGAGAGAAGCAAAGCACGATGAATCCGCCACTCACTATCCACATGGCGAGATAAACTCACTGCTACAAGCGCGCACTTCATCCAGCGGCGCGATCGTGGCATTGTGGCCCGCTCGTTCCATGTGGTAGCTTCATAACTCGGGTGCTGCCATCGGGATTGGACTGATCATTCAAACGTACGCAGAAGGGGGTTTTCTGATGAACTGGACTGCCGATCTTGCCCGTGAAGTCAGCGGACAGGTTCTTGTGGACGATACGTCGCGCGAAGCGGTTTCAACGGATTTCGGCCGAGTCGTTGTGCGCAAACCCGCCGCGGTCGTTCGGCCGGCATCAAGCCAGGACGTGGCGAATGTCGTGAAGTTTGCAGCGCGCAACGGCCTGTCCGTCTCAACTCGCGGCGGCGGCCACTCGCAGACCGGGCAATCGCTTTCCGAGCACATTGTGTTGGATATGACCTCGTTGAATGCTGTCATGCAGGTCAATCCCGGGAAGGGAACTGTCGTATGCCAGACGGGGTTGAAGTGGCGGGACCTGGTCCAGCACCTTGCACCCGAGCGTGTTTCGCCGCCCGTGCTTACTAACAATTTGGATGTGACCATTGGCGGAACCCTCTCAACTGCCGGGCTGGGAGTCGCTTCCTGGCGGCACGGCACTCAGGCGGATAATTGTCTGGAACTCGAAGTCGTTACCGGCGAGGGAGAAATTGTGCTCTGCTCACCACGGCAGAACGAAGATCTTTTCAACGCCGTGCGCGCCGGGATGGGACAGTTTGGAGTGATGACTGCCGCGACGCTGAAGATACGCGCGCACCAACCGCACTTTCGCTCCTACTACCTGCTTTATGACACCCTGGAGGTTCTGCTTGATGACTTGAAAACTGTCATGACGGACGAAAGGTTCGACTTTCTCGAATCATGGTGCGTCCCGTGTCCGCAAGGATTCAAACGGATTGGAGACACGCGCCAGGCGTTTGCCGAATGGTTCTTCCCACTTCACGCCACGATTGAAATGGACAGTACCGCAAGCTCTCCAAGTGACAACAAGTTGGAGGGTCTTAAATATTACAAACATGTCCATACAGAAGAAGGCGATCTGATCGACTTCTACCGTCGGCTGGACGACTTGTTTGCCATTTGGCGCCGTGCGGGCTTCTGGGAATATGCTCATCCCTGGATGGAATGTGTGCTTCCGTGGCAGACTACCTCTCTTTACATCGCTCAGGTACTTAAGAACCTTCCGCCCCAGGCTATCGCCGGAGGGCACATTCTGCTGTGGCCAGCCCGCGGCAATTCTTCGTCGGTACCCCTTTTTATGCGTCCCGCGGGCGATTTTCTAATGGGTTTTGGCATCCTGCCAGCCGTGCCTCAGCGCTTCCTCGAAGAGGCACTGTCGCGCCTCAATATGGCCAGCCAAGCGGCCACGATGATGGGCGGTAAACGCTACCTTTCCGGATGGATTTCCTTCAATGCCGCCCAGTGGAAAGCCCATTACGGAGATAAATGGCCCGAAGTGGTCTCGCTAAAAAGGAAATTCGATCCACACGGGGTTCTGAACCCCGGCTTCGTGCGGTATGAGTGAGCGAAGCAATATGGATCTAGAATCCGCGATGGCGTGACTGGCCCGCCGTGTGCTATAGTGTATGTGCAGTAGGCCGAGAGAGTTTTAGCAATCCGCGCAGATATCTATCTAATTGATAGTAAAGCAGTTGTCATGCTGGCTCCGGGTCGTCCTATGTCGTGGGATTCCCAACGGACGTTTCGGGGCCGATTGCCAGCAATCTTGAAATAATTCGGAGTCCTGCGAATCCTTTTCTCCTTTATTTGCATCATATTATTGAATGCCAAGCCCATATGGCTCTGGCGATTTTATAGGCAGGGTAAAGGCCTTCTGGTTCATCGCACACCATCACTTTTATAGCGCGTTTCGTGGGCAAGAGGCGGTTGCGGATTCTGGCCTGTGCGCGGGGCGGCAAGTTGAGGACTGCCATGCCCGCTACCCTGAGAGGAAAATATTATGCTGGACGTTAAGTTAAACTTCCATGATCCGGATGATACGGATGTTATGGAAGACGAGGAGCGCGACCTCCTTTCGGAAGAAGAGGAAGAATTGTCTTTGCGCGAAGAAGCAGAGTGGGAAGAACCTTCCGAAGAGGGCGAGGAGGAGGCAGAGTACGACCTGACGCCGGGCCCCCTTGAGGGGGCGGTTGATCCTGTCCGTACGTATCTGCGTGATATGGGCCGGGTACCCCTGCTGAACCGGGAAGGTGAGGTCCGCCTGGCGCAGCGCATCGAGCGCGGACAGAAGCTGGCTCTGCGGGCGTTGTCACGATCTCCGCTGGCGCTGAGAGAGTTGCTGGCCACTGCAAAGGCCCTGCGGGCGGGTGATCGTTCAATCAAGGAGATTGTCAACTTCGATGGCGACGAACTGGCGGACGAGAAACTGATCGCATCCAAGGCACGCAGGACGCTCCAAACGCTCGACGAACTTGCAAAGCTTTATCGGCTTGCGGAAAGGCAGGCGGCTGCTCTGGAACGAACTTCCAAATCCCGAAAACCCTCTGCTTTGCATGGTCGGTACCGCCTTGCGCGAACTCGTGTCCGCATGTCGAAACTAGTGATGCAGCTTGACCTGAACACGCAGGAGAAGACGCGACTCACGAATATCGTGCAACAGGCTGCAGAGCGAATGCAGGAATTGCGGCAGAAGATTGATGCTCTCAAGGCGAGCGCAGGTGCAAAGGGCCGCGCGCCTGCGAACGTGAAGTCCGAACTTCGTTCCTGCGAGAAGCAGCTGAAGCAATTGGAAGCGGAATTCGGCGTGAGCGCGCTTGAAATGAAGCGTACGTGGGAGAAAATCCAAGTGGGCCAGGCCCGCGCGGAGCAGGCCCGGAAGGAACTGACCGAAGCGAACCTCCGCCTGGTGGTCTCCATCGCGAAGAAATACATCAAGCGCGGGATGCATCTGCTGGACTTGATTCAGGAAGGGAATCTTGGTCTGATGAAAGCCGTCGAGAAGTTCGACTGGCGGCGCGGTTACAAGTTCTCGACGTATGCCACCTGGTGGATCCGGCAGGCAATTACTCGCGGCATTGCAGACAAGGCGCGAACCATTCGTGTCCCTGTCCACGCCAATGACACGATCAACAAGTTGGCCCGTGCCAGAGGCGAATTGACCCGCGAACTGGGTCGTGATCCATCGATTGCTGAGGTGGCAAAGCGGGCAGGCATCTCGATGGCAAAGGCTCGCCAAGTGATGAAAATCGCACAGCAACCACTTTCACTCCACACGCCCATCGGCGACGACGGGGAATCGGAACTGAGCGACTTTATCGAAGATAAGCATACGCCTTCGCCCGTGGATGCGGCCATCAACGTAAACCTGAAAGAGCAGACAGCATCGATGCTGAAGACCCTCACACCCCGCGAGGAGCAGGTGCTCAGACTGCGTTTCGGGTTAGACGATGACCACGCGCGGACGCTTGAGGAAGTGGGGAATTGCCTTTCTCTCACTCGCGAGCGCATCCGGCAGATCGAAGGGAAGGCCTTGCGCAGCCTGCGTTCTCCGTGGCGTGGTGGAAGGCTCCGTTCTTTCCTGTCGGAAAACTAAGCAAGCTCAGCCAGCAGAAATTCATACAAGTTTTCGAATGGTACCCTGAAGGCTTCAGTGGACCGGCGGTCAATGACCGCCGGTTTTTTGTGCCAAATAGCACATGTCAAGCACTGGGAGGAAGCATTCCGAAGGGAGCAAACGCTGCCGAAGGGACTGCAAGACCCCCACAACCACGACCTGCCGCGCCTTCGCGTGTCAATTGGGCCCCATCAGACCGTAGCGAAATCCGCGCATGACTTCTATAAGCGGTGACGACATGCCGCCACTCTGGCGGAATGTTATCATTCTTACATGGTTACTTCAAAATTGCACAATTCATCCCAAACAACTTAAAGAGCTTAGCCCCCTGCAAATTTGGATGCCAAATTGCCTTCGGAGAAAATATCTTTGCTCAGAGGTGAGTTTGATGGCGTGTGAAGACAGGTGTGTCGTAATAGTGTCTGATGACGACGGAACCGCCTTGATGCTATGGAAGATTCTGAAGGAAGTTGGAATCCAAGTGAGAATTGTTCGAACTTGTGCAGAGGCCCGGCACCTCCTGGATGAACAGAATTCCCCGGTGGTGTTGTTTTCTGACACATCTCTGCCGGATGGTACTTGGGCCGATGTTCTTACGTTGGCCACGGAAGGGAAGCGGCAGATCCCAGTAATTGTGGTCTCCCGCGTGGTGGATATTAACCTCTACATCAGTGCTCTTGAAAAAGGAGCTTCTGATTTCATCGTACCTCCTTTTTACGGTCAGGACATATCGCACGTTCTGAAGTGTGCCATCAAGCATCACGTTGTTGAAGAAAGGCTGGCTGCTGCGTGAGCGTGCTGCTATCCACGGTTCTGCTTGTGCGGTACACGCATGACGCCACTGAACCTGCTCCAGCGGGGAAGGAACGCGAGCGAAAGAATTTTACTCGGCGGAAGTTTCCTTGCGACCTTCAGGGGCATCTAAGGTTAGGTGGTTTTTTGTTTGGGCAAGTCGCCGCGGGTCGTTTGAGGACAAATTGCAAGGCTGATTGCCACAGCGGGGGTTAACGGATCCGTTGTGTCCAACGTCGGCCACGAAGCGAGGCGCGGCGGTACAAGAGGTTTAAGGGGCGAACAGGTTTTGGGAATAAGGGTCATTTCTCAATGGAAGCGGTGCAACGGTGCGCGCTTCATGTCTGAGGCGACGTGTGCGCCGAACTAAGAAGGTGTGCGGGAGGTATCGATGGCACGAAGAGAATTGGAAGGTTACAACAGGAAAACCTCTGCAAGCGAAGAAGAGCTGAAGCTGCTCCTGGTGGACGAAGACTCCAATGACTTGGATTACTACACGGAGGTCTTGCGTTACCTGGGATACAATGTTCGGCCGATTGACTCCTACGCAAAAGCGGCTGCAATGCTTGGCCGCGAAAAGTACGATTTGGTAATTGTGGATCAGGGAAGCTCGAACTTCGAAGGACGGTCGGTTCTGAGCCGGGCGGTCGAGGTTGACCGTCGCGTGCCCGTGCTTGTGCTGACCCGAGCGGTTGATGCTGATTGCTGCATCGAGGCGCTCGACTCAGGCGCGTTGGAGTACGTCCAAAAGCCGCTGACCACAACGGAAGTACGAGAACTGGTCAGCGACTATGTGAAGATTCCTCCGATACAGTTTACAGCTCGAGCGGGCTATGCCTTCCAGAAAGACTATAAATCGGCGGACGTCGGCCGCGTCGAGCGAGCGTCTCTTCGAAAGGCCTCCTGACCGAGTCGCTGACAGTAGATTGCTGGTAGCAGCAGTTCTGGTGACAACGAGCAGGCGCAATGCTATGAAGTGATACGACTCACCTGCGCAACCCTTCAATTCTCGAGGTTAGAGTCAGGTGGATCAAGGAATTCCAAGCCAGCCTGGCCATCACCGTCGGTTCCAACGTCTCCGCTCCAGACGACAAGACAACGCAGGGCGCGGGAAGGATCGTCCGGTTGGACAAGGCTGAGGGTCTGTCCAGGTTTTAGCGGTGTCCGGGCTTCTACCCTGGCTCCGTCCGAAGAAATGTCCGCCATGGTTCCATCATGGTGGACCCCTGATTCTTCCGATTCCACAACTAACAAAATCGCTTTTGTGGCCGGTTTCCGCTCCGTACGCCGCGGGACCCTATAAGTATTTCCTGTCACGCCGATGAGCGTATATGAGATGGCGAGCGCTGGCAAGCAATTTTCATTGCACGCACCGGATAGGAAACGTGTTGGTGTTTACTGCGAGGCGCTCAGTGCCGCCCGCGGTTCCTGGGCCCGTGATGCGCGTGCGAAGGTGTTCGGTGGCGTTGAGGTTGCTCCGGCGGCTGCCTGTAGAGAAGTGCGCGTTCGATATTCATGCCCAATTTCGACATCTCTTCGAAACCCTTGGGCGTAATGAAATATCGGCGATGCCGGTCGGTTTTGTCCTCCTCAATCCACTCCATCTTCTTTGCAGCTTCTACGAAGACACTGCCGACGGTAAACGGATTTACTGGTCCAAGGCGGTTTTGTTCTTCGTTCTTGGGTTTCATTTGTCCCCGCTAATTGATGACGGAAAGAGAAAACAATTTCCTTTGTGCGTCTGTGATTCGCACAGGGCAAAAAGCTCCCGATGCCGGATCATGGGCAGTCATCCGGACCGGTGAAATACCCCTTCTCATCCTACAGAAGTCAAACCCGCGTGGCAAGTTTCCATCACAGTGATGGAACGCGGGGACCATCGCCGGCAGCGCACCCGTGCCGTGGCCTGTGGCACGGATGCGAGAAAACGGCGCCTAACCTTACCTACGGACGCGCTTCGAAAACAAGATTGAATGGAGTCTGTGCAGCGCGACGAAAACGAGTAAATCCTGCGAAGGTCACGACTTGGCGAATTCGCTCTTCGCCGGCCTGCGCACCGAGCGCTGCTCCGACTTCCTGAGCCATCGATGCAGGAGTGCAGATCATCGTCGAGGCGGAGTAGTAGATTCGTCCTACTGGATTGTGGTTTAGCTCCGGCTTATCCTCCGCGAAAGGCTCGACGATCATCCAAGTCCCGTCCGGCTTCAGCGTTGAGAGGACATGCTGGGCAGCGCCAGATGGGTCTCCCATATCGTGCAAACAGTCAAAAAAAGTGACAAGATGGTAGCCGCCGTTGCGCGGATAGCTTTTGGCGCTGGCGACCTCAAACGTGATCTGGTCGAGCAATCTATCTCGGCCGGCAACATGGCGAGCGTATTCAATGGAACCACTGTGATAATCGAAACCGAAGAAGCGCGATTTCGGGAACGCCCTCGCCATCAGCATTGTGGAAGCACCATGGCCGCACCCCACGTCGGCAACTACGGCGCCCGCAGTCAGCTTTGCCTGAACACCCTCTAGCGCGGGGACCCAGGAACTCAAGAGATTGTTTTGGTAATTGGGTCGGAAGAACCGCTCAGTGCCAACCGACGCCTTCCCCCGTTCGTAATGCCGGTGTAATTTTCGGTTCGTCCTTGAAGCACGATGAAATAATGCGAAAACCCTCAGCAGGTCCAATTGCGTAAGTGCGAAAGCCTGCTCGGGCGGCAACTGGTATCGACTGGTGACGGCATCGTAAACAAGGTATCCGCTGGCCGCGTTGGCGTCCAGCCACTCGCGAACATAACGCTCCGCAGTGCCGCTTTTTTTGGGCAAGGTCTGCGGGAGTGATCGATCCAGCGCCCGCCATTGCCTTGTACAGTCCGAGCTTGTCGCCGACCAGCACGAGTGTGGCATGCATGGCTGCCCCCATATCGGCAATCGCCCTTTCCATAAAGGCGCCCAGCTTGGATTCGTCATACCCCAGGGCCATAGACTGAGTAGCTATTCATTCACCTCCGGCTCTTTGCCCCGTATAGGAAGGATGATTCGATTCTGCACGTAACCGTAGTCTGCAGCAATTGAATCACGGGCAGCAGGATAAATGCCCCGCACAGATGGCAGGCGGGAACGAAACCCGGAATGCGAAAGGATCCGTCCGAATACCTTTCTACCGGACTTTCCCCCGAGCGGCCACTTTCCATGACCCCTTCACCTGGCCGTTGCGGTGGATGAAAACTTCGTCGTGCATATTGACGCACGCGCAGACATGGTTAGGAATCACCGTAACGACATCACCGACGCGGAACTTATGCGAACTGCGGCTGACATCCAGATGCCCGTGTTCTTCATTCAGTTTGATCAGCGCTGCATCGGGAGCTTCAACCACGTACCCATGCCCTTTCGCAGGGCCCGAACCAAGCGGGTCTGAAGAGAGCGTCTTTGAGCCGGCGTCGATCATTGCCCGGCCCGGGACCGCCGTGGAAACGATGGTTGTTACCACGCGCGCTGCGCAGTCTTCAAGCCCGCACACGCCCTGGTAGAAGGTATTCAGGTCGTTGTAGGCGTAGGTTCCCGGCCGGATTTCGGTCAAACCCGGCACGCGATGCGACATGAAGGCAGAAGGTGTAGAGCCACCGGAAACGATTTCTACCTGCATTCCGGCCCTGCGAAACGGCTCAAGCGCCTTCTCGAAACGTTCGGCGACCTGCATCACTTCCTTTTCGCGATCCACCTCGGCGCCCCAGATGTTTCCCGGGAATGCCATTAATCCTCTAAATTTCAATCCCGGCATCTTTTCGATTTTTCGGGCGAGTTCCAGGCATTCCGGACCCGGGGGGAGTCCGCAGCGGTGCATTCCAGCATCGAACTCAACCAGTATCCCGACGGTTGCTCCTGCGGCACTGGCTGCCCTTGAAAGTCCTTCAGCCGTAGCTTCGTTGTCCAGTGAGAGCAGAATGCTGCGTTCGCGCGCCATTTCTGCGATTCGACGCAGCTTTTCCGTCCCCCAGATCGGATAAGCGATCAGGATTTCATCGGGGTTTGAGGCCGCCATTACTTCTGCTTCGCCGACTTTCGCAACGGTCAAACCCACGGCTCCCCGGTCCATCTGCATCCGGGCTACTTCCGGCGTCTTGTGGGTTTTGGTGTGGGGCCTCAGCTTGAGGCCGTGATCCCGGCAGTAATTGGCCATGCGGTCGAGATTGCGCTCGAGAACGTCGAGATCGATCGTGAGCGCTGGCGTCGATATTTCTTTGATATTCATTGATGACAACCGTTCACTTCCGTTTGCGGGATTTGTTCACTACTGCAATGCAATCGATTTCCACCTTGATCCTTGGCAAGCTGGCGCCGACGGTCGTGCGGGCAGGCGGGTCCACCGGAAAGTATTCCCTGTAAACTTCATTCATCGCGTCGAAATTCTTCATGTCGGAAAGAAAGACACCAACCCGAACCACATCCTTTAGAGAACTCCCTGCGCTTTCAAGAATTGCCTTGATGTTTTCAAGCGTGCGGCGCGTTTCCGATCGAATGTCGCCCAGTTCCAGTTCATTGGTATCCGGATTCACGGCAGCCTGACCAGCGACGAAAACAAAGCCATTTGCCACGATGGCCGGGGAATAGGGGCCCCGGGGCCTGGGTGCTTTTTTGCTTTTCACTACCTTGCGCATTGTGTCTCCTAATTGTGAGAGATAGAAGTCCTGCCATTCTTGTGAATGGTTGAAATTCCCATCGATGCAACTCAGGCCAACTGCCCGCCATCGACGAACATCAGGATGCCGTTGATATAATCCGCATCTGAAGATGCAAGAAATGCGGCTGGTCCGGCAATATCTTCAGGCTCGCCAAGCCGTCCCGCCGGAATAAGGTCCTTATACTTGCTCATAAACGTCTTGTCTTTCAGGATGGGGGCCGTCAGGCGGGTGCGAATAAGTCCCGGGCCGATGGCGTTCGAATTGATCCCATACTTCCCGAGTTCCCGTGCCAGGGTCTTTGCCAGCAGGAAAAGCCCCGCCTTCGAAACGTTGTAGGGCGCGAGTTCGGCTTCTGCGTCCCAACTGTTGGTGGACGCCATGAATACCATCTTGCCGTGCTTCTGGCGAATCATGTGGGGTGCCACTTCGCGGGCGACAAGAAAACCGCCCTTCAGATTGATGTCAATGGTCCAGTCCCAGTGCTTTTCATCTGTTTGGGTAAAAGGCACGAGTTTGCCAACGCCAGCCACGTACATCAACACATCGATTTTGCTCCGCCATTTTAGAGTTTCAGCCACCATCCGCTGGACCTGGCGCTTCTGGCGCACGTCACAAGTGATTGTCCGCACGGAGCCGCCCTCACGCCGAATCTCGCGCTCCGAGCGGGCCATCATCGGCCGATCGATATCGCCGATCATCACGTCGGCTCCTTCCCTTGCCAGCCGCACGGCGATAGCTTTGCCGATTCCCTGCGCCCCGCCGACCACCAGAGCGCATTGGTTTCGAAAGCGGTCCGGGATAAAATTCATAACTTTCTGCTACTCTCCTTTTTTTTCGGAATGGCCTGCGAAAAAGTTTTCTAGTCCCTGAGGTAGTCTCCCAGTATAATGGGCCACCGTGCGGGCGTAAAGCATTTGAACGATCCTTTGCCCGATGGCGACTGTGTGTCGCAGACGCCGTTCCGGTTCGGGTATTGAGTGAATCGGCACAAGTGCTGCCGCTTTAGGTCCAGAATGCTCCAGGGCGAAGGCGGACGCTGCGATCATCGATCGTTGCTGCTGTGGTCCGCACAAATGCCGAGGCGCAAAGGCGGAGGGCATGAATACGAAGTTCAACGATGTTACTCAGCAGGTCGAAACGCAGACCCTGCCGCGCGAGATCGGTATTCTCGGCTCAACGGCAATCGTTGTGGGGACAATCATTGGGTCTGGCATTTTCCTCGTCCCGCACAATGTTGCGCTTCAGGTTGGAAGCGTGATCAGCCTTTACCTGGTGTGGATTGTCGGCGGCGCACTGGCGCTGGCGGGTGCCTTATCGCTGGCGGAATTGGGAGCCGCCATGCCGGAAGCTGGTGGCATTTACGTTTACCTGAGGGAATCTTACGGCAAGCTGTTCGCTTTCCTTTATGGCTGGGGCTCGCTGCTGGTGATTGATGCAGGCTCCGCGGCCACGCTGGCAGTGGCATTCGGGATTTATGCGTCAGGATTCGTTCCACTCAGTACGCTGCAACAGAAGCTTCTCGGCGCGTTTGTGATTGCTTTGCTGACTTTGATTAACATCCTCGGCGTCCGCAAAGGCACGGCCGTGCAAACGATCTTTACAATCGCCAAGCTCGTGGGCCTTGCGATCATTATGGGCTGTGCGATTTTCCTGCCCCCGCTGGCACCTGCCGTCGCGTCGCATCCGCTTCCGACGTCTCACACCACACTCAGCACTTTCGGCGTTGCGCTGGTGGGGGTCCTCTGGGCATATCAGGGCTGGCATCAGCTTTCTTATACAGCGGGCGAAATCCGGGACCCCTCGCGTGTGCTTCCCCTGGGATTCCTACTCGGAACCGTGATCATCATTGCTGTTTATCTTGGAGCCAACGCTGCTTATCTTCACGTTCTCCCATTACCGGTGATGGCGGAACATCAACGGGTGGCAGCAACGGCCATGGAGTTTCTGATTGGCCCGCGCGGCTCGCGGTTTGTTTCCGGTCTGATCCTCTGTTCGATTTTCGGAGCGTTGAATGGAACGGTCTTGACGGCTCCGCGCGTTTATTATGCTATGGCAAAGGACGGTGTGTTTTTCAGAAGTGTCGCCCGCGTGCACCCGAAATTTCAGACTCCCGCCATCGCTTTGATCGTGCTGGGCGCATGGGCCGTCGTGCTCGCCGTAAGCGGGTCGTTTGAGCAGCTTTACACTTACGTGATTTTTGCCATGTGGATTTTTTCCGGAGCGGCAATCGCCGGCGTGATCATCCTGCGTCGCCGACTGCCCAATCTTAACCGTCCGTACCGCGTTGTTGGATATCCGGTCCTGCCCATTGCCTTCATCATTGCTTCCTTTGCTATCGTCGTTAACACTCTTGCAACCAAGCCGGGTGAATCTGCTCTGGGTTTGGCAATCATTCTTGCAGGAATTCCGCTTTACTACATCTGGAGCAGATGGGACCGTCGAAAGCGGGGCGCCGGGGGCGAACACTGACTTCATGATGATCACCACTGCAGAGGCTGGACATTCCCCGACCGGAACGCAGAAGTCCCCAACACACATTTGATCTTTCAACCGAAGACCGTTTTCCAAGGCGGCAGTTGCTTCTGAACGCTACTGCAGGTGCTTGGCGAGGCCTGTGCATTCTGAAGCATCCGACGTGCTTTCCAGCAGTTGAAAAGGTTTACAGCGTTCGGACCGGGGGTTCGCCGATCACACTCTTATGCAGAACTCCTTTGCGGGTCGATTGGAGATTCATGCAAACGACTTTCGATTGAAAGGTGTTAGCCGCTCAGAATCGTTTGGCGTCCTTGCGCAATCGCTCGACGTATTTGCCAGTGGCAACGTCGATCCGGACAATTTCGCCCGGAGCGATAAACTGCGGGACCATCACTTCCATGCCGTTTTCGAGTATGGCGGGCTTCAACGTGCTGTCCTGCTGCTGGTGGGCGGGTGCTGCCGTCGTCTCCACCCTGAGGTCAACAGTTTCGGGCAGGATGATGCTGACCGGTCGCCCGTTATAAAACTCGACGGGAATTGTCATCTCCGGCTTGAGGAATATATGTCCCGGACCTATGGTCGAGATTGGGACCGTGACCTGTTCGAAGGTCTGGGGATCCATGAAGGTCGCGGAGTCAGCATCGCTGTAAAGGAATTCCATGTTATGTTTTTCAAGGATCGTGTCCTCCAGTCTTTCTTCCGGCCGAAAGCGAAACTCTTTCATCGTGCCTTTCAAAACGTCGCGCATTTTGGCGTGGACGCTGCCCGGCATCTTTCCCTGGCCGACGCGAAACTCTGCTTCGATTACCCGAAAGGGTTCGCCATCGATGATGACCACCATACCTCCGCGCAGGTCCGATGCATTTACCATTTAAAAATCCTCTGCTGCCGGGAGCCGGCCCTGGGACGTCCGGCGCGTCCGGCACCATGATATCAACAATTCTCTATTCTCATTTTACGCCGAGAGGACTGGAAAGCACGGGCTTTGCCAAGAAACGCCCCAAAGCCGAGCAGCGAGGCGTTCGCCAGATTTACTGGCACACATCGGACGTGCTGACGAGTCTGGCTCCCGCGGCCGCCAACTCCTCAATGGCCTTTCGTCCGGAATCTTCGTCAATGGCCTTGATGGCGTCCGTCACCAGAACAACAGGAAGCCCCTTTTTCAGCAGAGAGAGTGCTGTGCTGCGGACGCAATATTCGGTGGCGACCCCGAAAACCACATAGGTTCGTTCGCCGAGCGCGTGCACGATCGCGTCAAAGTTGGCGTTGGTGGAAGCATCGTATTCCTGCTTTTCGATGATGATCTGCGAGGGCCATTCCTTCGGGACAGCAAAGGCGCCGGGCTGGTTTGGAACCACGACGGCGTTGGGTGTCCAGGTCTCTGGTATCCGCTTCTGGCCCGGAGTTCCAACCACACAGTGCGGCGGCCATTGGGCAAAGGAAGGATCATCAGAAGGATGCGCGTCTGCTGATGAGAGGATCGGAATCTTCCGTTCGAGCGCATAATCGAACAACTGCTTCAGGTGCGGGCGGATCTCATCGGCGCGGGGAACGTACAGGCTTCCCTTCGGCTCCATGAAATCCACCTGCGTATCAACGTCGAAGAAAACTAAAGGCTTTTCCATTTTCCCTGAGGTTCAGCGCGCCCGCGAGGCGCCGGCGGGTTTCCGCGCTGTGACGTACCGGCCGCGGACTTCTTCGAGCAATCGAAGAAGAGCTTCGCTCTTCTTCACCGGATATTCGGGCGCGCCACGCAGTATATGGTATTTTTCAGGAAGAAGTTCCAGTGCGGCCATCACATCTTTCCGAACGGATGCTGCAGACCGGCGGGCCATGAGTCGCCGGCCGTTTCGCATCAGCGGTTGAAGCAGAGGCTTGCCTTGAGGGTAATCTTCATCGGAGCGCGTGATCAGATCGAAATCATATTCGTGGTTGTTGAAGAAGCGGAAGACTTGCTTGCGGCCCGGACAGTAAACTTTTTCTTCACTAAACTTGGCCTTATATTCCACGCGGCCGTCCTGTTCCGTCTCAACCAGTTTGTAAACCACGCTCAGCGCAGGCACATCGCGGGACGTTGCGAGGTCCGTTCCTACACCGAAGGAATCAATTGGCGCATCGTTTGCCACAAGCGTCTCAATCCGGTATTCGTTCAGGTCTCCGCTGGCGATGATCTTCACGTCATTAAGGCCGTGCGCGTCGAGAATGGCGCGGACCTCGCGGCTCTTTTCGAGAAGATCTCCGCTGTCAAGTCGCACGGCATGAAACTTCTTGCCGAGCGTTGCCGCTGTTTCCGCTCCGGTCAGTTCGTCATACGTATCAATCAGCAGCACCCCGGTTTCCGGGAATGCATCCAGAAGTGCTTCGAAGCTCTCTCGTTCGCTGGGGAAGACCTGGGTCCATGAATGAGCGGCAGTCCCAGCAACGGGTATTCCATAAAGGAAACCTGCCTCGACGTTGGATGTTGCATCACACCCACCGACATATGCCGCACGAGCGGCGCGCAGTCCAGCCTCTGGTCCCTGCGCCCGCCTTGTCCCAAACTCGAGCACGCTCCGCCCCTTCGCAGCTCGGACCACACGGGCGGCCTTGGAGGCAACCAGGGTTTCAAAATTGATTACCGCCAGCAGATATGTTTCAACGATCTGCGCTTCGGCCACCGGGGCTGTTACTTGCAGGATGGGCTCTTCGCCGAAGATGATTGTCCCTTCCGGAACCCCGGCTACTTCTCCGGTGAAACGGAACCTTTTGAGGTATTCAAAGAAATCGTTGCCAATGCTTTGGAACGCGGGGACGCTTCGCAGGTATCGGATATCTTCGTCCGAGAAGCGTAGTTTTTCGAGGTAATCGAGGGCGTCATCAACCCCTGATGCAACCAGGTAAGAGCGCTCGGACGGCAGCGAACGCACAAACAGTTCAAACGTCGCACGAATGTCCATCCGGCGTTTAAAGTAACCGGCTGCCATCGTAAGTTCGTATAGGTCAACCAGCAAAGCGCAGTTTGGAAGTGATTGACACATCAGGATTCAGGGTTGATCGACTCGCAGTAACTATGGGTTGCCCGGGTTTCGCTGCCTCAATCTAAAGATAGTTCACACACGTTGAAAACACAAGCTCGCGTCACGTGCACATCAGTTCAGATCGCATCAATTGCGCTGACTGACTTCTTCGAGCGCGATCTGGTTGTGCGTGCCTTTGGACTGATTCATCACAGCTTGTTTCAGCGGGCCCGAAAAAGCGTTGTGTCGGAATGTGATGAAGTCGGTTTGGGGGCCGATGTATATCCCCACAGTTTGTGCGGTTTTGCTTCGTACTTCGCTGCTTCCAATCGTGTTATTCAGAAAAGTAAGGTTGTGCGTCATGCCGGCAATATAGATGTTCGCGCCGTGCTTGTTCTCCACGCCATTGTCCATGATTGTGTTCCGCTCGAACGTGTTGCGGTCGGCAGCGTTGGACTTGTTTTCTTCTCGGATATAGATTCCGGCACGCCCGTTGCCCGTGACGGTGTTCTCAATGAACACATTGTCGGTATCCTTATGGCCTGCGGAGATGCCGTCGCGGCCATTGTCCCAACTGCGGTTGTTCGCGTAGCGTGAATGCTGGACTCGCCAGCAGAGGTAGAGGCCGTCCTGGCCGTTGTTGTGGGCACGATTATATTCCACGATGCCACGCAGGGCTCCTGTACCCAGGTGAATGCCAAGGTAGGCGTTGTTGAAGGATTCGCAATGATCCACCACAGGGTCGTCGACAAACTGAAGGCTGATGCCGTCGCCGGGATAGTTCCGCACCACACAGTTATGGACGGTCATGCGCTGCGAGTGGAAAAAGTAAATGGCACCGGTCTGGCATCCGTCGAGAATGCCGCTGCCCTCCCGACTGCCATCGGCAGTGAGGTCTTCCACTTTAACGTCCTGGACCTCAAAGCCGGCAATCAGCGGGAAAGTGTTGAAGACTTCGCCGTTGTTTTCGACATGATAGTCCATGTGCAGGAAGCGATCGAAATAGAGCGTGTTGCCCTCGATTCGCGTGATGGTGCGCACGCTCGGCGTCCACCCGCTGCGCTGTTCCCTGTCAACGACGGTGACACCCATACCGGGACGGAAGCCGCTGGCGTCTTCCACTGTGGCCTTGAACTCGCCGTAGTCGGCGTCGATCGTCAGCTTGCTGTGGATTCCCGGTGCCTTTTTCAGGATGGTCTTGCCGGGGCCCTCACCACGCAGAGTAATATGGCTGGCGAGTCGTACTGAATTGTTCAGGATATACAATCCGCTTTTGATCAGCACGGTGCCGCCTCCTGCCGCTGCGACGCGGTCAATGGCTTTCTGGATGGCAGTGTTGTCCGTGCCGATAACGTCAGCATTTGCGGGCCCGACGGTGACAGTCACGCTGCTCCCCCGGTTGACATTTTTCCGCGTGCAGGCTGCGGATTCCAATAGAATTGCGGCGGCAGCAAGCAACCACAAGCGGGATGACTTACGTGCCTCCATGTGTATAAGCGACCTCCTGTTATGAGGATTTGTGCAGGCATTCGCAGTCGAAGTGTATCACAGCCCGGAGACGCCCGAGCCCGTATTTTAGGCCGCCGGGACTCCTTTGTCGACAACGACTCGGCGCCAATATGAGGCCAGAGGGCTGGAGGAAGCAGCCCACGCTGAATAAATATTAATGCGCAAATCGCGAGACTGATGTAGAAATATCCGCATGATTTTTAAAGCGTCATGTGGCTCATGCGCCGGGGTGATGCCTTTATGAGAAGTTCTATCGGATTTGGTCTCGCGCTGGTTGTTCTGTCCATCGGTCTGCATTTTCTGCGATTGGGGGTAGCTTCACCCACTGGCACGGGCATTTGTTCGGAGACCCCACACGCTTTCCCTGAGGGGCGCAGTGACGAAGCAACTAAGTTCTATGTTTCACCCCTTGGCAACAATCGATGGTCAGGAAAGCTCGACCATCCAAATTCTGCTCATACGGACGGCCCTTTTCGCACGCTGGCCCGCGCCCGGCATGCTGTCCGCGAGCTGAAAGCATCGGGGCCGCTGAAAACGCCGGTAAAAGTTGTCATTCGTGGAGGAACGTATCAATTGAATGGGCCGCTAATCTTCACGCCTCAGGATTCCGGCACGCGAAGTTCACGAGTCATTTATGAGGCTTATCCAGATGAAATTCCCGTCCTGAGTGGCGGCCGAATCATCGCGGGGTGGAAGCGGGCTGGGCAAACCAAGCTGCCCTTTCCGGCAGGAGATCATTTGTGGGTTGCTGACGTGCCGGCAGTTAAGGAGGGCCGCTGGTATTTCCGCCAGCTTTTCGTGGATGGAAAACGTATGACGCGCGCCCGAACCCCCAATCAGGGGTTTTACTACGTCGATGGGCAGATCTCCAACGCCACACCCGCCCGATTCAGATTTCACGACCATGACATTCGCTCTGAATGGGGAAGGGAAGACGACGTTGAAATCGTCGCGCTTCAGAACTGGGCGGAACTGCGAGAGCCCATCAATTCTGTGGATGAGGCATCGCGCACAGTCACGCTGGCCGGCCGCCGCCAGCCCTACGCAGAAACCAACGCCCGCTACTGGATCGAAAACGCGCCCGATGCACTTGATGCGCCCGGCGAGTGGTATCTCGACCGCAAAAATGGGCGAGTTTATTTCTATGCGTATCCTGGCGAGGATATGTCTAAGGCCCAAGTCGTAGCGTCCGATCTCGGACAGTTGGTTCGATTCGAGGGAGACTCCGCACGGGGCCGGTTCGTCAGCTACATCGAACTTCGCGGCCTGACTTTCAGCTACACGGACTGGACACTGCCGCCCGAGGGTTACGCGGATTTGCAAGCGGCGGTTGACATCCCTGCTGCGGTTGCAGGAGAGGGAGCGCACTTCTGCACGATCGAGACTTGCAGGTTCATTCACACGGGTGGGTATGCCGTAAGTTTTGGCAAGGGTTCACAGCACGATCGAATTTCACGAAACGAAATGACCGACCTCGGAGCAGGCGGAATAAAGATCGGCGATCGCAAAATCCCTGCCGTGGAACAGAATGGAACCACGGACAATGAAGTCACTGACAATCACATCCACAACATCGGAGTTGTCTACCCTGCCGCGGTGGGAATATGGATTGGCCAGAGCAGCGGAAACGTCATTGCCCATAATGAAATCAACGACACCTATTACACCGCGATTTCCGTGGGTTGGACGTGGGGCTACGGCCCGACTGCTACCAGAGACAATGTGATCGAATTCAATAACCTTCACGACATTGGTCGCGGAATGCTGAGCGACATGGGCTGCATCTACACACTCGGCGTTCAGCCGGGCACGGTTGAGCGAAACAACATCTGCCACGATGTTTCGCGATACAAATATGGAGGCTGGGGGATTTATACCGACGAGGGCAGCAGTCACATTCTGGTCGAAAACAACATCGTGTATCGGTGCGAAGACGGAGGCTTCCACCAGCATTACGGTGAGGCGAACGTAGTTCGAAATAACATCTTTGCGCTAGGGGACACGGCGCAGCTTCGCCGCACACGCGAGGAAAACCATCTGAGTTTTACCTTTACTCACAATATCGTTTACTGGAAAGACGGGGAACTGCTGGACGGCAAATGGGACGACTACAATTTCCGGTTTGAAAATAACCTCTATTACAGTGTGGCCGGGCCGGTGAAATTTTCGGGATGGTCATTCAAGGACTGGCAGGGAAGAGGGCAGGATGCCGGATCCTTAATCGCCAATCCCTTGTTTGTGAATCCCGTGCAAGGCAACTTTTCGCTCGAAGCAAGCTCGCCTGCCCTGAAGATGGGTTTCAGGCCGATCGACGTTTCTACAGTCGGGCCGCGGCGCGATGAACCTCATTAAATGGTCCACTTCAGAATTCAGGATGAGCATCATAACTGACCACCCGGGAAATTAAATGGGACTTCGAATCGTGTGTTCAGGATTCAATTGCAGAGAACGAATAATGATCGCCGCATTGATTCTTACGAGCTTGCCAGTGCTGGCGCCGCTGATGCGCGCCGATACGGGTTACAAAGGGTGGCTGCGGTATTCGAAGATCTATAACGCCGCAGACCGAAAGGAATATGATCGCTTGCCGGCGGTCGCGGTTGCGTTGGGAGATTCACCGGTTATCCAATCCGCCCGGCATGAACTGGTTCGCGGTGTCCGAGGGATGCTGGGCCGTACTCTGCGGGAAGACAACAACCTTCCAGATGAGAACGCCATCGTGCTGGGCACGATTCCCGAAATCCGGACAGCATCCCACGGAAACTTTCCAGACGCTCACTTGAGAGACGACGGTTACTTACTGAAAACCGCAACGCTCAACGGGCATGTGTGCCTGGTGGTTGCGGCGGCGAACGATCGCGGAGTTCTCTATGGAACCTTTGCTTTGCTGCGGAGGATCGCGCTTCGCGAACCTGTGGCAGGGCTGAATATTATTTCGGAGCCTGCTGCGCCCATTCGCTGGGTGGACGAGTGGGACAACCTGAACGGAACGGTCGAGCGCGGGTACGGCGGACGTTCCATTTTCTGGAACGACGGAAATGTTGTGAAGGACCTTGGTCGCATCCGTGATTACGCCCGCTTTCTGGCTTCGCTCGGAATCAACGAGTGCACAGTCAACAATGTCAACGCCGACCCGCGCCTGCTGACTGATAAATACATCAGGCAACTGGCACAAATTGCCGATGTCTTCCGTCCCTGGGGCGTCCGGATCTCCGTCGCCGTGGACATAGCGGCGCCCAAAGCCCTGGGGCAGCTTGAAACGTTTGATCCGCTCAACCCGAAGGTTGCGGAATGGTGGAAGCAGCGTGCGGATGCCATCTACGCCGCTATCCCTGATTTTGGCGGGTTTCTCGTGAAGGCGGATTCGGAGGGCCGGCCGGGGCCGTCCACTTATGGCCGGAGCCAGGCCGACGCCGCCAATTGCCTCGCGCGTGCGTTGAAGCCCCACGGCGGGCTTGTGCTCTATCGGGCGTTCGTTTACAACAATCATCTCGATTGGCGTAATCCGAAGAATGACCGTGCAATGGCGGCCTATGACATCTTTCATCCGCTCGACGGCCAATTTGACAGCAATGTTGTTGTGCAGATCAAGAACGGACCGATCGATTTCCAGGTGCGCGAACCGGCTTCTCCTTTGTTCGGCGGGCTGCAGAAGACCAACCAGGCCATCGAACTCCAGATCACGCAGGAATACACCGGACAGCAGAAGCAACTCTGCTTCCTCGTACCGATGTGGAAGACGACGCTCGATTTCAACATGGAAGTGCGCGGTGCAGGAAGCATCACCCCGGTTAAAGACATCGTAGCAGGCAAAGTTTTTCATCGTCCGCTCGGCGGCTTCGTCGGCGTGGCAAACGTCGGCCAGGACCCATCATGGATGGGCAGCCTGCTTGCCATGGCCAACCTTTACGGTTTCGGACGCCTGGCCTGGGACCCGAATTTGACCTCGCGGCAAATCGCTGAAGAATGGACCAAGCAAACGTTCGGCACAAATCCTAAAGTTGTCGAGACAATCACCGGAATGCTGCTGAGTTCGTGGCGCATTTATGAAAACTACACCGGGCCGCTCGGCCTGGGCACCCTCACCAACATTCTGGGTGCGCACTATGGGCCTGATCCTCAATCCGCCGATCATAACGGCTGGGGCCAGTGGATCCGTGCCGATTCGAAGGGCATCGGCATGGACCGCACTGTTGGCACGGGAACAGGCTACATTGGCCAGTACTCCCCTGCTGTCGCAAGGATGTACGAATCACTCAAGACCTGCCCGGACAATCTCCTCCTCTTTATGCATCATGTTCCATATACCTATCGTCTTCATTCCGGCGAAACGGTGATTCAATATGTTTACGACTCGCACTACGCTGGAGCGGCGGAGGCTGAGGCGCTCGTCACGCAATGGAAGACCCTGCGTACGCTGATCGATCAGCAGCGTTACGAAGAGGTTTTGCAGATGCTGGAATATCAGTCCGGCGCGGCGATCGTCTGGCGAGACGCCATCTGCGACTGGTTCATGCGCATGTCAGGCATCCCAGACGCAAAGGGAAGAGTCGGACATCATCCCGATCGCATTGAGGCGGAATCCATGAAGCTGGACGGTTATCAGGTGATCGATGTCCATCCCTGGGAAGCGGCTTCGGGAGGGAAGGCTGTCGCGTGTTCGCTGCCAGCGAGCCAGTGCACGGCAGAATTTCACTATAGCGGCCCTGCCGGGTGGTACAACATCAGCGTTGAGTATTTTGATCAGTCCAACGGGGTCTCACAGTTCCAGTTCTTCTTGAACAGTCAATTGATTGACCATTGGTCCGCGGATGCCCACCTTCCCGCCTGGAGGCCAAGCGGAAGTTCATCAACCCGCCATGTCGTTAGCGGCGTGGCGCTGCGCCCGGGAGATGAAATCCGCATTGTCGGCACGCCGAACGGCAACGAATACGCTCCGCTCGACTACATCGAAATCCGGGGCGCGCAGAATAACTGACTACCATGACATCGCAAGCAGCGATGGACCGGTCCGTGGGCTCTCTGCGAGTGCGATGACGAACAAATTGATTCAGGAGAGTATGCGGTGCGGAGGGAGGGAATCGAACCCTCACTTCCCGTCAGGGAAAAGGGATTTTAAGTTCGGAATGAACCTCGGATCAATAACTTACAGCGATTGCGATACATCACGGCAAGTTGCCGTAAATCCCCGTCCGTGATGCTATTAAACGCATGGGCAGGACCTGCGGTCGCAATTCATCGGAACTCCTCGGGGTCGCCGGTGGGCACAAAAGTGGGCACAATTTCGGAGGGGCAGAATTGGTGATGTAATGGATGACGGAATGCTAGTTCTCCTAACCATGAAGAACCAGGCGGCCGAGGAGCCTTACAGGGGCATTGCCCTTTTAAGGAGATTTTCGGCCTTTACCGCTTACAACGCACGGTCACGCACTAAGGGGGATGTAAACGCATAAGCCATTATCTTACAATGACTTGATCAGGGTTACCAGAAACCTCTTCCCTCAATGACACCGCACCGGAATGCACTAGACTGAAAGACCAACTGACACCAGAACTGACACCAGAACTGACACCACTTTGTGATGCAAAGTTGATCCAGGGGCATCTGCATGCCCGGTATCTATCTGTGCTCAACAGTGGCGTTCCAAACGGCGAGAACCCACACGATCTTCTCGGATGTGATACCCAGGAACTGGGAGGGAGTGACCAGGTTTGAATTCGGTCACAGCGGTTGACGGCTCTGAGACTTCCCGTACTTGCCACACTCCATCAAGTTGATTTACTCAGAGGACGTTGACCTGCCCCCCGAAAACTGGTCCAGCTGAAATGTGAGTTCTCGGGCATAAAAGCCGAGAGGAGAACTCACGATGAGGAAGAGTCGATTTACAGAGGAGCAGATCATTGCGGTACTGAAGGAAGCTGACGCAGGGGTGACGGTGAAGGAGATCTGTCGCAAGCACGGTATCTGCGACCAGACCTACTACCGATGGAAGTCGAAGTTTGGCGGATTGGAGGTGAGCGAAGCGCGGCGGCTGCGGTAGTTGGAGGAGGAGAACCGGCGGCTGAAGCAGATGGTGGCGGACCAGGCGCTCGATCTTCAAGCCCTGAAGACGGTGCTGGCAAAAAAGTAGCAACGCCTACGGCCCGGCGTGAGGCGGTAGGTGTGATGAGGGAAGCGCACCCGGCGTTGAGCGAGCGGCGGGCCTGCGAGCTGATCGGGACGAGGCGGTCGAGCTTTCGCTACCGCCCCGCGCGGGAGCGTGCAGCGCGGGACCGAGCGCTGCGCGATCGGCTGCGGGAGCTGGCGGCGGAGCGACGTCGGTTTGGGTATCGCCGCCTGTTGATCTTTCTGGGGCGAGAAGGCTGGCGGGTGAATCACAAGCGGGTGTACCGGTTGTATCGAGAGGAAGGGCTCGCCGTGCGGCGGCGGAAACGCAAGCGGATCGGGGCGGTGGAACGACAGCCGCTGGATCTGCCCACGCGCCCGAACCAACGTTGGTCGATGGATTTTGTGGCTGACGCGCTGAACGACGGACGGAGGTTCCGGAGCTTGAACATCGTGGACGATTACAATCGGCGTTGTCTGGCGGCGGAGGTGGATACGTCGATTCCCGGACGTCGTGTGGTGCGCGTGCTGGAACGCTTAGGCGAACTGGAAGGATTGCCGGAAATACTCGTGATGGACAACGTCCTAACTTAGAAGTCAAGGATTTTGGGGATTGATGATTGGACACAGTGTTCTCCCTGCTGGCCGTGGGCCAGTGAATTCGATGGATTGGGCCAGGCGTCTTCCACCTTCTTTGGGGATGAAGCTTTGACCATAGTGACGCAAGGTCCCGCGTCAAGGGGCGGGCCTTCACTGTCCTTAAAACAAAGTCCAATCCAGGTGGAAGATCCGAGCATTATCTACGAGGTCGAAATCGCCTCGACGGCCCGCGGCGAAGGGATTCTTCCGCCTGGCCTCGTCGCTTCGGGGAAGCGACGATAATCGGTTCCGGTTTTGATGATCCCGTAGACGACCCGAGCCATCTTGGCAGCCACAGCGGTATAAGCTTTGCGCCGCAGGTCAGGGTTCAACGGATCACGCCGGATATAGTCTTGAAACTTCTGGCAGAAACTGTTCTGCCGGGCCCGCACGGCGATGGTTCCCGCCATCCAGAAGGCATAACGGAGGCGGGCATTGCCCCGCTTGGAGAGCCGGGTGGTCCCGCGAAACTGCCCGGACTGTTCGGTCGACAGATTCAAGCCGCAGTACTTGAGGAACTTCTGGTAATGATTGAAGCGGCGCAGATCCCCCGCTTCGGCCAGGATGATCAATGCGAGGATGGGGCCGATGCCGGGAATCGTCTGCAGCCGCTGGAAATCGGCATGATGGGAGAGGCGAGCCACGGTCTGCTCTTCCAGTTCCCGCCGTAACCGACACAGATGCAGGTATTCGTTCAGAATGATCCGGAACATGCGGATCGCTTCTGAATCTTCCGCGACAGGAAGTCCGATGCTGTTCTGCGCCGCCTGGTAGAAATCGGTCAGCCAGCGCGTCTTGTCGGTTTTTTGTCCGGGCAGCCGGCGGGCGGCCTGCAGGAACTCCTGCAGGGAGTATTTCGACACCGCCGCTGGACAGGGGACGAGCAGCAAGAGTTGCGTCCCCCACTCGGCGCGGCTGCTGTGCAGGTAAGACTCGGCCTCCGGGAAATAGAGCGGCAGGAAGTGGGTCACGATGCTGTGATAGGCACGAACTTTCCAGAGCGAAATCTGCTGGAAAGTGTTGGCCATTTCCTGCAAGTCGTTATAGTGATTCTGAAGAGGATCGTAATAGACCTGGGTGGTCCCTGACTTCAGCAAATGCAGGATGACCTGGGCGTCTTTGGGGTCGTTCTTGTCCCAGGAGTTGTAGAGGGCATCGCGGGTGCGGGCGACGGCGATGGAAGAAACCAGGGAAAGCGAGAAACCATGTGACTGAAGGAAATAGGTCAGGGGGCGGTGATAATCACCTGTGGCCTCGAAGGCGATGCGGCAAACACAGCCACTGCTGGCGAGGAAGGCGCCCAATCTGCTGAATTCGGCTAAAGTGTTCGCCATACGGAAATGGCGGCGACGCCCGCCGGGAAACTCGACGAGCACCTGGTTATGAACCTTGGCGATGTCGATCGCTACCCACATAGTGGGCCTCGTGGTAGAAGATAGTTGGGTCATGGCTGGCAGGACCTCCTTTCGAATGAGTCGAGAGAAACCCATTCTATGGAAGTTCCTGTGCAGCCGTGACTCAACCCCAAGGGGCCTCTAACAGAGATGAAGGTACTATGAAGGTACTACGGGCCGGAGTTCACCGGCCAGACCCTGGATGCGTGGGCTTACCTGCGAAAGGTGAAGCTGCGCTTCATCGAGCCGGGTAAACCCATTCAGAATGCCTTCATCGAAAGCTTCAATGGGAAGTTCCGCGATGAATGCTTGAATGAGCATTGGTTTGTGAGCTTGCAAGACGCTCGGGAGAAAATCGAAGCGTGGAGAACGGATTACAACGAGGTCCGGCCCCACAGCGCGTTGGGGAATCGAACCCCGGAGGAATTCACAGGCGGCGGGGCGACTCTCCCCCCAGCCGCCCCGGAGAAAAACCAATACCAAACCCGGAAACTAACATTATGATTGGTACAGAAAAAGGGGGCAGGTCACAGACAAGCGCCCTGATTGCCATGCACGACCTGTTCGAGTTGTATGGGACAATGTGGCTGGAAGGAGTGTGGGAATTTGCGAAAGCAAGAAAGTCCACGACCAAGTTCATCATCAGCGATGAGCCGATCACATTTTTCAACCGTCATATCTTCCCGGCCGAGGCTCCGTATCCGGGTGGAGAGGATCTCTCGAAGGTCGGTTCCCGCACGATATTTCCTTTGGGTCCTGAAACCTGTGCCATCGTCACGCACTTGCAGCTCGTGCGAAATCCCGGCGTTAAGCCATTGGATATTCGCATCAATGCCCGCGCGTTTCAGCAAGCCGTAGCCAAACTGACAGATTTACAGTTTGGGCGGGAATTGGAAGAACAGGACGTGCTACGGATCAACTACATCCTCAAGCGACGCGCCTCGCGTTACATTGCCTCCTCTGACAAAGAATGGCTGTACCCAGAGAAGAGCCTGGGGAAAATCGATTGGGCAAAGCTTGATAACGATTGGTTCTTGTTCCCCCACCTATGGAAGGTTCCATTCACCGCTGAAATCATCATGGGCAACAAAGGCGGCGGGGCATGGGGAGTGGATGAGTATGGACGGCAACATGGTGATCCCGATTATAAGGATCGGGAGCGGCACGAGAGGGACTGGAGAACTTTTCAAAAGGCGAAGCTGGAGTGGGCGAAAAAGCGAGTCGGCAAGTCGTCAGCCCACATAGACAATTACTCGCGTGAAGATGAAGTGGGCGACGGCATGATGGCGGAATACTTGCGACGAGAAGGGCTGCTGGCCTAGTGTGATCAGAAAGGTATCGAGCTGCGGGTGGCCTGGCCGTTTACAAAATATTGCCGAGTGACCGGCAACTCGGAAATAATCAATTCCCCCATTAGGCCGAAGTTCCACGAGCGCCGAGGAGGGATGGTACTGATTTGCGGAGGGATAAGGGCGGAGTCAGTTTCCCGCTACTGAGAACGCCCGGATCAACTCATAGGCCCGAGCCTGGAGCGGCGTGGGCTCCGGCACCTGTTGAAAAGTCGCGTTCGTCTTCTCCTTCGCCTTGCCGGCTTTGAGCCGGTAGGTCACTCGCGCCCGGCTGCCCAACTCCGCCAGCAAGCTCCGGAAGCTATGCACCGGAAAGCCGTCCTCGGTTCGGTGAGTACGCTTCTTGGCCTGCGCCGAGGCCGAAGGTTTCGCGGGCCGCACCGGATCGCGACGCTGGCGTTCGACCTCCCGCTCCTCATCCTGGTAAAGCAGCGGCGCCCAGGCCCGCCGCAAGTGCCATTCCACGTAGTAGGCCAGCACGCACAGAAATATGTGCGCCGGCACGCGCTGCTCCGTCCGATGGCGAATCGGCCGCAGCAACAGATCGATCCCTTTGAGAGACCGAAACGCCCGCTCGACTTCCGCCAGCCGCTTGTAGCTGCGCACCGTCTCCTCGGCCGAAAGATGCTCGGCCGGTTCCCTGGTGCGCAGCACATAAATCCCGTCCAGCGCGGCTTCTTGCGCGATGGAATCTTCCCGACGACTCCACTGGAAGCTGCCGTCGGCGATCTGGCACTCAAAGTGTTTCCCCACCTTGTAGCGTCCCAGCACCTTGCCGACTTTCATTCCAATCTCCGCCGCCGGAAGCCGCTTCTGCTTGCGCCGCCCCACTTCCCGCGCGATCTTCATCAAACTCTTCTCCGTGGCTTCCAGCAACGCTTCCCGCTTGCGCGCCCGCTCTTCGGCCAGCAGCGGGTTGTGGCAGACGATCAATCGCTCCCCCGGATAATCGGGCGAAGTGATTTCCGCCAGATTCTTCTCGTCCAGCAACGACCGTTGCAAGGCTCCGTTCTCGACCAATTCGCGAATCGCGCCGCTGGTCAGCGCCGTGATCCAGCCCAGGCCGGGACGCCGCTTGAGCTTCGCAATCTGCGGCTGAGTCAGCAGGCCGCGATCCCCCACCAGCACCACGCGCTCGAGCCCCAACCGCTCCCGTAACTTCTCGACTGGGTCGCCGACCGTCGTCGGATCGCCGGTCGAGCCCGCATAAACTTCCACCGCCACCGGCCGCCCTTCGCCGTCCGTCATCACCCCATAGACGATGATCGGTAAGCCCTTCTTCCCATCCCGGTCGTGACCGAATTGCGCCAGCGGGCACTTGCGCCCTTCATAGAAACTGCTCGACACGTCGTAAAGCGCCAGTCCGCCCTCGCTCAGATGCCGCGCCGCCAGCTTCTTCTCGATCCGCTCCTTCCTCGCCCCCAGCCAGTCCATCGCCTGGTAGAGATCCTCTTCGCTGGCCTCCCCCACGCCCAACTCCTCGGCCAGCGTCGTCGCGTGCCAGGCGCGCGTCGTCCCCAGTTTCGAGGTGGGTGCGATCAGTCGCTGGACGATCATGCCCACCACCAGGTCGCGTTCGCGCGAGCGCTTGGAGGCGATGAGCGAATCCAGCGCGAGCCGATGGATCATCTCCCGAATGGCCTGGACGTGCCCGTGGGGGAGCGTCTTCTGGGTGGAGAGCAGATCGTGCGGCGAGACCAGCGTCTCATCGCGCAGCAGACGGCGCAGGGCCTCAATTTTCTGTTGGGGCCAGTGCGAGAGATTGGCGAGGGTGCGCTGGCGGGTTCGCTTGCCTTCGCGCCAGCCTTGGCGGAGCAGGACAGCGGGCGGGGAGTTGCGGTTGGGGACGACGGTGATGTACATGAGCCATTAAATCACGTCATACCTTCTTTATCAAGACAAATATTAACATATACATGAGAACAACAGGAAGCCCACGCCGCGCCGGAAGTCGCAGCCCTCCAAGGGCTTAACTGCGATTTTACCCTCTGCTGTCAGTGGAACTTCGGACTAAAGCCTTCTCGCCTTTCTTGACGTGTCGGCCAAGTTCCTTCCATTTCCTGAAGGAGGCCAGCGGACCCAGAGGGAGCGCCCGCTCCGCGCACTGGTACATTGCCAATAGTTGATTTCCCAAGCTGTAGTTATGGAAGCGGGAATAAGCCTGAAGATTGAAGCCGGGCTTTGAAACGGCTTCCTCCAGTAATGCGGCCCATGAAACCATGGGCTTTCTCGCGTTTCTCTCAGCGCCACCGCGCGCACTCACTGTGTGCCCCTGCGGGCCTGCGCTTTCGTTTTCGGTCTGTCGAATTTTGGTTTGCTCGGTCATGGTTTTATCTCCTTTTCTGCCCTGCTTCTCGCGGGGCAACCGAGGGCAGGTCGCTCGCCTGCTCCCGTCCGCTGCCTTGACGGGGGAGCCGAAAGAAATCTCGTCTGTATCGGTTGATTTTTTCGGGGGGACCGTCACCCGGAGGGTCCCGGCTTGCCAGGAAGGCAGAGCCTGCGTCGGCAGGGCGCAGGTGTTCTTGCCATCCTGCCGTGCCCGCGAGAATAAGGGGCGTTAGAAATGGAGAGTGACCGGGGAAATCAAGGCAGACAACGAAGCGTGAAGCGAACGCATGATAAGATCATCGGCGGGCCGAGTAAGTAGGCCACAAACTGCCTAACATCGCAGTGGGTTCTGAATAGTTTGGGAAACGGAGGTCTTGTCTTATGGCCGATCAAACTGGCCCTTGAGAGTTTTTACAACCGGGTCGGTTTGGCGGATTGTACGTATCTGTTCTGCAAGCTGCTGATAGGGGCCTGCAAGGGATATTTCTTGTGCACACGGAAAACCAACGGCCTTGTATGAAAATTGTTGATCTGATTTTGAGGATGAGTCGTACACAAAGCAGTGGCCAGGAAAATCCAAGTCAGGGTGTTTTGGGCATGCCTCCCAATAAATGAGTGGCTGCAGGGGCATTATCAACCCCGAGTCAATCGAAACAAGTGCCGCCTCCGCTTCGGGGAATGGCGTGTCGCCTCTGTAGGCCGACGTTCTCAGGAAAGGCGGCTTGCCGTGCGCGTGGCGAAACGTGCCGTGAAAACCGGTTCCAAACCTTTCCTTTTGGACATTTTCGAAGAATCCGAATACGGCGTGTGAAAAGGCCTGGTGACTCAGATTCGCAAGCAATCTAACCGGTCTTCCGTGGTCCACTGTTCCGAAATGTATTTTGCCGTGTTTGAGGTTTGCCCAGGCTACGACCGCTCCGTCAACTTGGTTAAAAAGCTCGGGAGCAGTGAGGAGCATCTTATACGGCGAGGAAATATCTCCGTCATTCGCCATCTGTTTGAGACACTCCTGAAGGAAATGCCATAGCGGTCCTGCTGAACGCTGAGTAAAACCTTTAAACAATCTGAGAGTGGCTCGCCTTCCGAGTCCGCAAAGCTCCATAAATGCAGTGTAGGCCGCCAGGCTCAGTGCAGCCTCTATAAAATCGAATGCAGCATCCACGAGTAGCTTTGAGTCGGTCTGCCCTAAATACCGAGCGAGTGGCGCGGCAAGGGGATAAGGAAGAACGTCCACTAAGTCGCTCAACTCACGCCACTGCTTTTCTTCAGATCGTTTCTTGTATATTTTTACTGCCTGCTGGTTCACGAACGATACAGAGGTGTTACTGGTTCCGAAGTCCAAACCCACATATGCCTCCGGTGTGGCCGCAGTGTCCGAAATGGAGGTCATGTCCAGGAAGAATGGTTTGCCTCTTGCGAGCATGGCTTCTGCTTCGGTCCTTCCGGTCTTATAGATGAAAGCGGGTGTCGCCGTTCCGTCCTGTTTCACTGTTAGCTCAACCTGCATTGCTGCATCGAATGCGCAATTGTCAGGTGTTCGGACTTTCTGCTCCTGGACATTATGCAAGTTCTTGACATCCTCGGGGTCGAAGCTTGACCGGAGGAAGTAGTAGTTGAGGTAATGCCTGGGTGGACGGTTCAGCCGCACTTTCCAACGCAATGGCCGGCCGCGGAGATTCTGGAGCGCACTCGCGGAGGGCAATAGTAATCCAGGCGTATTCCTAACCTGGGGCAAACCATCGGAACACGGGGTAAACGGCTTGGTTTCGCAGCCCGTGCCATCTGGATCGAGCAAGAGACAGAGACGATTATAGGTAACAGAAGAGAAATCTCCGGTCTCATTATAGAATCGTCGTGCGCATTCGAGTGCTAGACCCTTTGCGACGACCTCCTGATAATCCGGTAGGGGGAGGATTTCTGCATTGGAAAGTTCATCATGGCCGAATTCGTCTTGGATAAGTTCGCGCAACCATCCGATATTGGACGAGCCCCCGGACAACAGCACGACAGAAATCGGCGCCCCAGACAACTCTTCTTTAGCCCTCAGCAGGGCGCTTTTGAGCAATGGCTTGAGCTTTTGAGTCCAGACCTTTTCCACGAAAAGCTGACGAAGGCGCGTGGCCGAAAGAGGGACGTTCGAAGTAGTCGATTCCTTAGAGAATGGGTCAGATGGCAATGGGACGGGGCAAGTAAGCGTAAGCTGAGCTTCAATCCGCCAATCTACCACACTCCTGCAGAGAGTCAATTTAGGGTTTTCGACGCGGAATGTAGAAAGATGGAAATTGCGGATGAAATTCCTGTACTCGTCAGCAACCGTTGAGAGCTCCAGTCGCCCTTTGCGCCAAGCCATGTACGCCTCAAGGCCCTTCTTGAGCCGGGCGTTTTGATGTTGCCCAAGCAATGAACTCAGAAGCTCCTCAGCGATAATCCTGTTGATGAAAAAGCCACCGATCGGCTTCGACGCTGCTCCAAGGGGTTTAGAATTTCGGCCCGACTGACTAATATCGCCCTCTTTCGTCGTCTCGATAATGCACACATCACAAGTTCCACCCCCGAAGTCAATCACAAGGGCATTATGCTTGGCGCGCTGAGCAATGATCGGATGCCGGGCACCATAACGATAATATTGAAAAACGGCGAATGGCTCGGGTAAGAAATCAATGGTGGAAAATCCCTTTCCCAGTAAAATGCGTCGAAGATTATTGCGATAGTTGGAAAGCCAATCAGGAGAGACATGTTCATCCTGTAGTGTCAGGGGCTCTGCCAACAATATGCTCGTTGTCTTGGTTACACCCGTGTTTGCGATCCATTCTCGCGTGTGCTTGAGGACCTTATGCAGGAAGTCCGACGTCAATGATGCAGCGGACTTGGGCGTGCCGAGTGCAGTAATAAAGAGCCTCCTCGGCTTAGCCGACTCAGGGTCAATTTCCCCCAAGTCAACCTTAAAATCTTCATTTAGTTCGTCGCGTGAACCAGCTTCCTCAATAGCCGCCGATCCGATCAGCACTTCGTTACCGGAGCGATAAAGCAGCACAGTGGGAATGTTCGGATTCCCTTCCATTTCAACCATCTGGACAGCATGGATGAAGAATTCCTTCTCCATTTGCTTATCACCGTCTTCACAGGTGGGTTATCAGCGATGCTAATTCTACCACACGTGGCATGGTTGTGAGGCTGGGAGATGTATACGGCTAATAGACCCTATAATTCACCTTTTTCGAGACAAGAAAAGCCTCCGGTGCTATAAACACGTTGCGGAACAGCTGTTCAAAGCACACGAGGAGGCTTTTACTTGGCCGAGCATACCACAACACAGCGTTTGTTATTCCCCGATACTTTTCCCAAGCCGGTGGTGGCGCAGTTTGATCGGCGGCAGGGCAGTTCCGATGGGGGAGCGATTCTGCTTCGGACGGCGAACCGATGTCTGCGATTGACCTCGTCGCTGGCCGCGTGTCTGGTCGATCAGCGTCAGCCAGGTAAGATACGGCACGAGTTGCGCGAACTGCTGACGCAACGCGTGATGGCGCTGGCCTGCGGCTACGAGGACGCCAACGACGCGGAGCGGCTGGCTTCCGATCCGGTGCACAAACTCCAGGTGGGTCGTGATCCCATCGAGGGCGAGGACCTGGCCTTGCAGGCCACGCTCTCGCGCTTTGAGAATGCTCCCAGGCGCAAGCCCCTTTTTGTTGAAGAGATCACCCCGATGAAGAGGGGACTGAAATATCGCCCCATCGTCTTCCACGGAGAGCTAGAAGGCCGATGGACGCTGCACGACACGCGCGATCAGGTGATGGATTTCGTGCGCCGTTGGAGCCCGGAGACGGGAATCACGGTGCGCACGTTGGTGCTCTGGCTGGGGGTGGCGACGAGCAAGTTCTACAGTTGGCAGATGCGCTACGGCAAGGTGAGCGAGCACCATGGCTGGGTGCCGCGGGATTTCTGGCTGGAGGCGTGGGAGAAGCAAACGATCATCGAGTTTCACGACCGCTATCCGCTGGAAGGTTGTCGGCGGCTGACCTTCATGATGCTCGATCAAGACGTCGTGGCGGTGAGCCCGGCGAGCGTCTGGCGAGTGCTGCATCGGGCGGGGCGTCTCGGATACTGGAACCGCAAGGCCTCGATGAAGGGCCGGGGCTTCCAGGCGCCGCTCGCCCCGCACGAGCACTGGCACGTGGATATTTCCTACGTGAACCTGGCGGGCACGTTCTATCACCTCTGCAGCGTGCTGGATGGCTACAGCCGCTATCTGGTGCACTGGGAACTGAGGGAATCGATAAAGGAAATGGACGTGGAAATCATCCTGGCGAGGGCGCGGGAGAAATTTCCCCAGGCACGGAGACCTGTTTCGGCTAAGTCAGAATAATTGCAAGTGGAGCGAACTGACGACTTCGCCAGGACCAGAAATTTCAATCCCATACTCCACTTTTACGACAATCGGCCCTTTTGTTACCTTTTTGGTGAAAAAGCAACTTCGTATAACCATCTGAAATCAAAAGGGAAAGACTGGAGCCGGCGAAGGGAATCGAACCCCCGACCTACGGTTTACGAAGCTAAATAAGTAAGGGTATCTCATTGATTTTGCGGCACGGTTGGCAACCCTAAGTTACTGAAAATCACGCTCGGAGCGCTCATGTTGTACCTATCTTGTACTTGTTTTAACCATTTGCAAGGTCACCACAGGGCTCGAGTTTCGCGAGAAATTTGCACATGCGATTGGGACGACTGCCCTAAGGAACAGAGCAAACGTAACGATAGATGGTAAAATTACTTTCAGTGAGAATTGGCCTTCTGTGCCTGCCTCCACGGGGGCAAGGGCTCCCGCCTCCGGTCGGGTTGCCTTCCCCCTATGGCGATGTTATGGTTCCCTGCAGGCAGTTCGGGTATCACTTCAAACTGGCTTTTTCCTGTCATGAAAGGGATTGACCACACGCACGCCGCGATAGACCTGGCCGTCTGACAGGTCCTCTGAATACAATACCTCTGATCCCGACGCTTCCGCTGCCTGGACTACGAGCGCGTCCCAGAAAGAGATGCGATAGCGTTCCTCAAGGTCGAGCGCATCGAGGACTGACTCCCCGGTATTCGTCACCACCTCCCAAGCCAGGTAGTCCGTGATGATTTCTCGCGCTGTCTTGAGGCTGACCGGTTTCGCTGCCTTCCGCCGCAGGTTCACGCAGAGCTCTTGGAGCACCTGCGTGCTTACTACGCCGGAACGATTGCGCCACAGCTCTTCAATAAGCACCTTCGCCCGCTGATGTTTCACCCCGGCCGCCGCATCGTACGCGTACATGAGGATGTTCGTGTCGACGAAGTATTTATCGCTCATGGAGTTCGTCTCTTGTTCTAGGAGGCGTCCAACGGAGGTCGAGACCCTCGCGGAGCCGAGCGAGTGCCCTCCGACGAGCCTTATCGAATGCCTTACGCTGGCGGAC
>Ga0209061_1000818_pt1 | contig 65388 bp, 68 predicted proteins | sample Coa_R1_10_FD_187157 | JGI IMG/M metagenome (GOLD analysis project Ga0209061, IMG submission 187157) | Surface soil microbial communities from Centralia Pennsylvania, which are recovering from an underground coalmine fire - Coalmine... | ecosystem: Environmental > Terrestrial > Soil >... | reverse complement strand
GGCAAAGCTGCTCGACGGCGTGCGAATCACCAAACCGGCCTGGTAATCAACGACGTAGTCTGTGCCTTCAACGTAGGTGGTGCCGGCCGGTGAACTGGTGACGACGACCTTGGAGACCGATTCATGGCCGAGCACGACGATCTGCGGCGCGCCCGACGCGGGAAAGGTGAACGCCGCCGCGGTAACGACCGCCGCGCCGCTGCCATCGCTTGCCGAGACGGAATTGTCATCGACGGCGAACGCGAGCGCGCCGGCCTGCGCCTGCGCGATCGAGTTGTCGTTGTCGGCGTACATGAAAACGCCGCGCCGGCAGACGACGGAGATCGCGCCGGCGGCGCCGCCGGTATTATCGGCGTTCTGACCGGGGATGCCGTTATGGACGCGTTCGGCGCGGCCGACGATGCGCAGCCCGGGCGTCGAATTCGCCGGAATCGCATTGCCGTTCGCATTCAGCGCGACCATTGAGCCGAGGTACACGATCGTGTTCGCCTCGACCGGATAGACCTGGACCCGGCCGAAGTCAGCCATCTCCGGGGTGTTGCGAGCGCTGGTCAAAGCCGCCATTGGTCTGCTCCTTCTATTCGGAAAACTTGTTGAGACGCAGGAAATCGCCGGCCGCCGTTTTGCGCTTCAGGTACGCTTCGGCCGTGATACCGAGTTGCGTGCAGATCGCGGTCTCGTTCGAGGTCAGGAACTCGCTGTGCCCACGCCGCGCGCGGGCGTCGCGGCCGAAGTTCTCGCCCGTCTGCAGGATCGCCGGCTGCCGCGCGATGAAATCGTTGAAGCCCTTCGCATCGGCCTGGCAGTACGAGATCGCCCATTCGCGCTGCGCAGGAATCAGCCTGCCCGCGCGCAGCGCCTCATCGACGGTGCGCTCCGCGCGTTCGCGTCTGCGCTCGGCGCGGAGCTGATTGAGCTCGGTGAGCGTGCGCTGAAACTGCGCCATCGCAACGAACCGGGCGGGATCGGGCGACTGGTCCGGATCGCTGCCGGGATCGTCAAGATCGTCATCGTCATCGACACTCGCATCGGCGAGCGCGCGCACGCGCGCAATGACCTGGTCGGCATCGGCGTCGTCGTCGAGACCCAGAACTTCGCGCAATTTTTCGAGCAGATCGTCCATAGCGATATCCTCGTGTTCGGCCGCCGAGATTGCGGTCAGATAGAGATTCGGATTGTTGGTGAGGCCGGCGCGGAGAATGCGCACCACCTCGCCGTCACTTGCGAACTGGAAGACCGGTGAAAGATAGCGATACTCGCGGGTGCGGATCGCGTCCGCGCCGTGCGCGGTCCATTCGACGCGACCCCAGATCGATGCGCCGCGGACGGCCAGCTCGCGAATCCATCCGGCGGCCGGAGCAGGCGCGCCCTGCGGCGCGCCGAAATCGATCGCGTGGTCGTAATCGATGGGGATGCCGCCGTCCATCTTGAGCGCGCGCGTCGCCGCGATCACCGCCGCCGGATCGCTCACGCGGAAGGGCCCGCGGCCGTCGCGTCCCTGGAACTCTCCGAGTGGAAGCAGTTCAACCCATTGCGGAGGATTTTCGGGAGCGCCAGGGGACGGCGTCTCGGTCGCGGACAACGAGACCGAGAGCGGGCCGCGGGCCCGCGCGCGCCAGGCCCGGAGGTGGGGAGTTGCCGAGCCTGAGGTTTTCGATGGCGTGATTGAATTGGCCATTAGTCGCAGAAATGCCCAGTACTATGCTTGGGAGACCGGCGAAGTGAGTAACCAGTTTGGTTTCAGATTAAATAGCAAGTTGATATCGAGGTGGGCTGCGAGGTGATTCAAGATTGGCGCATTCTGAACTCGCGCCGCCGATCCCGAAAGGGTGAAATATTTCACCAGCGCGGCGTTGCGCGCCGGAGGCACTGCGCGGTCAGGCCGCGCGGGGCGAAACGCAGGCGGGCGACTACTAGCGCGGACGGCGCCGCAATCGCGATTTCAGTTGATTGCGCTGCGCACGCCAGTTGTGACGCGCGCGCAAAAACACATCGTCCCACAGAAAGCGCCGCACTCGATAACCGAGCGTGACGCCGTTCGGAAGCGCGAAGTCGGCAGGTCGCCGAAAGCGAAAGAGCTGGATGCCGTTCCACCAGGTCGGTGAGTGATTGCGCGGCGTGCGGAGGTCGAGCACGGGCTCGAAGCCCTCGATCTCCCTGGCGAACAGCCGGTTCGCCGAACGCACGTTGCGCTTGTTGGTGTCGTCGACGATCACCAGCGCGCCATCGGCGAGGCTCGGCAGAGCATAGCGCAGCCCGTCGTACTGATCGGCAAACGAATGGCCGCCATCATAGAAGTAGACGCCGATTTTTGCGGGTCGCCACGGCGCGTCGATCAGGAATTTACGAAACTCGAGATCGAAAAAATGGACCTGGCCGGGCGGCGTATGCTCCGCGAGCGCCCGGCGCAGTTGATCGGCGCTCGATTTGAATTGCGAGAAATTGTCGCAGGCGTAAATTTGCGCCGCCGGATTTCCCGCCGCCGCCGACACCAGGCTAAGCCCGCGATAGCATCCGACTTCGACGTACACCTCATTAGCGCCCAGCCGCGCGACGGCAAGGTTCAGCAGCATCAGCTTGTTCTCGGTCGCCATCCCGGGAATTTTCCCGGGCCAGCCCGCGAGACGCCGATCGGCAGGGTGCGTCGAGCGCGCCAGCGCGGGCGGATCGTCGAACTCGGGCCATTGAACGCGGCAATCGGACAGGAACGCGGCGAAATCCATCGAGTCTGCGCAACTCTATAGAGCAGCGGCGCAACTGCGCAACTTCGGAGCGAATAACAATTGATCAGAAGATGACGCCGAAGCCGGGGCCGCCCATGCCGAAGCCGAACGGGCTAACGCCCATCGGCATACCCATCGGACCCATCGGTCCCATCGGACCAAACGGACCCACGCTCTGATATTGCTGCATCTGGTACTGCTGCATTTGCATCTGCTGCTGAACCTGAAGCTGCTGCTCGGCCTGGAGCTGCTGGTTTTGGAGCCGCAGATTTTCGTAGCGCTGATAGGCGCCGGCGTCGCCAACGTATAGGCAATGACAATAATCGGGATCGGCGTACCAGTAGCGCTGCTGGCCGTCAGAGGTGGTGTAATAATTGAGCTTCAGGGCCGGCAGCGATGCGAGCTGCTGCTGATGCTCGGGCTGTTGCGGCGCGAGCGTCTGAAAGCCGGCCGCAGTGAGCATCGGTTCGATCTCCATCGCGCGCTGCTGCGGCGTCTTGTCGGTCGATCCGAACAGACCCGAGCTGCCGGTTCCGCCCATGCCGCCCATGCCCGGGAGGCCGCCCAGCCCGGTGGGACCCATGCAGGCGCCGAGCATCAGGCCGCAGGCCGACACGACAATGATGATCGCACGCCGCATCGCTCCGAACCCGACCTCGATGCCGTGCCTGCTCATCGCAATGCTCCCGAACCCTGCTTCAGGTTACCGCAGCGCGGCTCGATTTGCCACGATCGTGTTTCGCCGCTCACGATCCTGTGTTATTACCGAGAATCGTCGCCAAAAGGGGGCCGTGCCGACCACCAGGGAAATCGCGATGCGCAGGTCGTTGCCGAATCTGCCGGCTTTGGCATTGGCCGCGGTCACCGCGATGCTGTTTGGATGGATCGCGACGCTCGGCAGCGGATGCGGCCCCGGGCTCTTCGCGGTCGAGGTAACCGCTACGCCCACCGGCAGCGGCGTTCCGACCGGCACGCCCACGCCGGGCATCCTCTCGGGCGACGTCCTGATCGCGGGCGGCATCGATGCGTCGAATAATGCCGTTGCGACCGCCGAGCTCTACGATCCCAATACGCAGACCTTCGCCAACACCGGCGTGATGAACACCGCGCGCGCGTTCCATACCGCGACTCAACTGGATAACGGCACGATTCTGATTGCAGGCGGACAGACGCCCGGTGGCGCGCCGCTCAACACGGCCGAAATCTACAACGAATCGACCGAGGCGTTTCATCTCGTGGCGAGCAAGATGGTTGCGGCACGGACGCTCCATACTGCGACCCTGCTCAACAACGGCCAAGTGCTGATTACCGGAGGCGCCGGCGCTAACAACGTCCCGCTCGCCACCGCCGAGCTTTACAATCCGTCGACCGGCACATTCACCGCGACCAGGGGCAACATGAATTTCAAGCGCGCGGCGCATACCGCGACCCTGCTCGGCAGCGGCCAGGTGTTGATCGCGGGCGGTTACTCGAACGCCAGCCAGACCACGGTGCAGAACACCGCCGAGCTTTACGATCCGTCCACGCAGACCTTCACGAACATCACCAGCCTGATGCGCAATGCGCGCTACTTCGATCAGATGCAGATCTTCCCGGGCGGCGCGCCGCTCAGCGGTCAGGTCCTGCTCGCCGGCGGCGGCGGTAACAGCGGTATCGTGACCGCGACCGCCGAGCTTTACAATCCGATTTCGAACGCGTTTTCGAGTGTCAGCACGATGGTGAGTACGCGGATGCAGTTCGCGTCCGCGATCGTGCAGATCGCCGGCAACACGATGGTCCTGCTGTGCGGCGGGATGACTAATGCGGGCACCGTCACTTCTACCGCCGAGTTGTTCAATCCCGCATCGTTGACCTTCGGCCCGACCGGCAACATGACGGATTCGCGGCGTTTCGAGACCGCGACCGCGTTCATCAGCGGACCGCTCGCCGGCGAGGTGCTCGTCACCGGCGGTCAGGATGCGATCGGGGTCCCCAACACGGTCAATACCGCCGAACTTTACAGCTCGACCTTCCTCACTTTCTCGGCGACCGGTCCGATGGCCAACGCACGCTACGGCCATACCGCAACAATTTTGCCCTAGCTCTTTTTTACAAGAAGTAACTCGCTTTTTTTGTCTGGTGATGCTTGAAATGTCGCATCGCGCATGGCAGAGTCTACCCGCACTTAAACTCTCTTACTTTTGCACAGCTTGATTCATAATGAGTCAGCTCGGCCAGTAGCACTCAAGATGGTCTTACTTGGGAGGAAGCGTGGACAGCAGCTTAAAGAAGGTTGGGAGTCTGATCGGACTGATCGGGGGCGTGGGCATCGCGATTCTGCTGACCATCGCGGGATGCGGTGACAGCGGCGGTTCTCACAACACCTTCCATCCCACCGCCAGGCCGACGCCACCACCATCTGCCTGCTCCGGCCAGGGATTGATCGCGATCGATCCGGTGCATAATGCCGCTTACGCTCCGCTTCATACGCTCGATCAGTCGGGCAACGCCCAGATCGCAGTGGTTGATTTGGGAACCGTATCGCTTACCACGGCAGCCACCGTCAGTACGATTTCGCTGACCGGCGCGACTAACACGCTGGCTTCGGCCTACAATCCAAAAAATAAGAGCGTGCTGGTTGAAACTATCCTCGGGGCCGGCGGCATCGGCATCTTCGAAATCGATACCAACACCAACACGGTGGTAGGCGGCGCGGTGACCGCGACCGGCCTCACCGCCGAAGTCACCCGCGGCGGCATCCTGATGGATCTCGCCAAGAACCGGGCGTTCGTCGAGGGCGCCGAGGAAATCGGTATTCTCGATACCTCAACCAGCCCGCCGACCTGGAATTCGGGCTCGGTGGTCAGTATCGTCTCGCCCGATTCATCGGCCTTCAACCTGAAGACCAATCTGCTTTTCATTACCGCCGACGGCTCTAACCAGATCATCGATACGACCAAGTCGCCGCTGACGCCCGTATCGTTCGACAGCAGCTTCGGCATCACCGATGGAGTCGCTTTCGATATCACCACCAACATCATGGTGCTCAGCCAGGAAGTCGGCGCGGATGACATTTACGCGTTCAATTTCGCCACGCTCGATACCAAGAACAATCCGGCGACGGCGGACAACGTGACTGTACCGGGTATCCCGAGCGAGCTGCCGCCGGTAGGCGAAGGCCCGGGCGGGATGGCCGTGATCAATTGCAACACGCACCAGGCGATCGTGGCCGATGAAGGCTTCTTCAGCGATGTCGGGACCAATATCAAGGCAATTCATCTGCCGACCAAGCCGGTCTCCGGCCCGCTCAATAACAACGGCCAGCCCGGCTCGAACACCACGGCCGATGCGGCGTCGGTCTACACGATCGCGACCGCACAGCTTCCGAAGGGCCCCGAAGGCATAACCATCGGGATGGACGGCGATCCGAACTCGGCGACCATCGATCCGGCGCACAACTTCTTTTATGCGCTCGGTAATCAGGGGGCCTATCTGATCCGCGTCGATGTCTCCAACCCGGTGTTCGGTGCTAGCCCGACCGGCGGTGTCAACGGCACCACTTTCTGGAATCCGCCGACGGTCTACGTACCGCTGCCGTAATCAGGATGCGGGCGGCAAAAAATCCGGTCCATTGCCGAGTGCGTCGGGATGTAGACAGCGAAACTGCCATAAGGTTCTGAATTTTGGGGATGTAGACGGTGAGAAGAACGCGGCGCGTCCAGCGAGCGGGAGCGCCGCGTTCTTTGGGGGGTGGGATGAAGGAGGATGCGCGGAAGAATGAGTCCGGAACATCGCTCATCCTCGGCCGGCATGAGCGATGGTTCCGGATGCGGGCGTACTACGCGCGGGGGCCAGAATTGGCTCTCCTTCCTGCGGCTCGGGCAAGCCGAGCTTGTCGAGCACCGTCTTCTGGCTGACGCGCAGCCCGCGGTCGGCGAGCTCTGAAATCGTGTCGGCGAAAACCTTGACGTCCTGATCGTCGGGCAGTCCCAAAACGAATTGCGGGTAGCGGGCCTGCGGCCCGAAATTCAGATCGACCAGCGGCTTCACCAGGTCCTGCGTGATGGTCGCGGACAGACGGCGCGCGTCGGAGCCCATGATGTCGCGGCGGACCGTCTGATGGACCTGCGCGGCGGCGCGCGAGCCGCCGCCTTCGCGCGGCATCTCGGTGGTCAGCGTCTGTCCGAGCACCGCCTTGGAGACCTGGCGATCGAGATAATCGCAAAAGCGTTCGTAGAGATCGGCGCTGCCGCTCTGCCGCGCCTCGGTGAATTCGATCACCATCGAGTCCGGGATCACCGCGCCCGCATCGGTGCCGATATTCGTCACCGCGTTGAGCAGCACGCGCTTGTCGTTTTCGGTCGCGCCCGGACCATACTTGCCGACCCGCAGCGGCTGTCCGAAAACCTCGGTGAAGGTGACCCAGTCCTTGAGCACGTAGTTCTTGAACAGGTAGGCCCATCCGGCGGCGCGCGCGAGTCCGCCGCGGATCGGCAGGCCAGCCTTGGCGCGCGCGACGTGCACGATGAACTTGAAGGGCCAGAGCGGCGCGGTAAACGGTTGCGGCGCGGAACGCGCAAACAGCCCGCGGCCTTTGAAATGACTCGTGCCGTTCGCCTCCGGCGCCGCGCCATGCTCGGTTGCGCCGCCCATCGTGCGCAGCAGCAGCGTCTCGCCGTTAACCCAGTCGAACAGGAACCAGCGTGGATCGCGCCATACCAGGCGCTCTGGAAACCAGGTGCGCCCGGCCGTGTTCCAGATGATCTCGACGGCCGAGAAGCCCTTGCCGATCGCGTCCAGGATGTCGAACAGCACGCTCTCCAGCGGCAGCGTGCCTTCGAGCAGCACCTCGCGCACCAGCGCCGCGATCTTCTGATCCTCGGGCGAGCTCGACGCCGCCCGGATGATCATGTCGAGCTGCGCGACCGATTGTTTGCGCGTCGACAGCACGGCGAGGTAGTGCAGGTCCTTCTCCTCCATCTCTTCAGCCAGCTCGAGATAGAGGTACGGGTCGCCGGCCTCGGCATCGCGCAGGATCGCCGTCAATCGCTCGGGAGTGAGGCCGGCCGAGGGATGCATGACCGAGTAGATGTTGCGGATGCCGGCGAAGGTCGGCGCGGCCTGCTCCTCGCGCAAATGTGCCGTCTCAACCTCGCGCCCGTACGCATCGTAGAGTTTCATGGCTTGTCTCCGGTCATCGCTGTCGCGATGTCATTCAGACCGCAGGTTGCCCGGAGCGAAGAATGACAATCAGAAATCATTGGATTCCTTCCGCCCCCTCACCAGGCGCCGGTGCTGAAGCGATGCGAGCGGCGCGCCGGCGCGTCTTCGGCCATCGGATCGATCCGCTGCGCCATCGTCATCGCGCCCGCGCCGTTGATGACGCGCGGTATCGATAGATAGTCGTACTCGACGACGTCCTGATGGCTCGCGAAGTAGGCAAGCGCGCCGGCGATCGCGGAATCGCCATGCCGCTCGCGGCCCGCCGCATCGCGTTCGCGCCGCTCGGGCGCCTTCACGATGCCCTTGTCCATCACGAGCGAGCGATGGTCGGCGAGAATCGCGGCGTCCTTGGGCAACTCGATGGCGCCGTCTTCAAACGCGGCCTTGTAGCGCGGCATGTTGTCGCGGTACCACTCTGGCGACAGCATCACCTGCCGAATCCGTTCGCCGTAGCGCTGCATCGCGGTCTCGGCGAGATACTGGCCGTTGCCGCGCGCGTCCATCGCGCCGGCGAAAAATCGCGGCAGCCGGTCGACGATGTAGAACAAAATCTGCTCCTGCTGGCGGAACGGGATGTTGCGCAGCTCGACCACGAACGGCGTGCGGCGCGTGAGCCGCGCCTCGATCTGCAGCGGCCAGATCACGGTCAGATCGCCGCTGCGGCCGAAGTCTTCGCCGAAGCAGCTCATCAGGCCGGGGTCGAGCAGCGCCATCACGGGGTCGAGCTGCTCGCGGCAGAAGTCGAGTGCGATCCGGTTACGCGTCTCCTCGGGTTGCGCGGCGAAGCTCGCCGGCATCTCCCATCGCACCACCTGGCTCGCCGTGCGCATACGGCTTTCAATCAGCGGGGTCGACAGGAAGGCGCCGACGTTAGCGCGCGGGATGCAGAAAAGCTCCTCATCGGCATTGTCGCCGTAAAACTCGACGATCTCCTGGCGCCAAGCGCGCTCGCCCTCGGCGCTCCATTCGACCTTTCGACGTTCGCAGATCTTGCGATACAGCCCCTCGCCGACGGCTTCGTCGAAGGTGATGCGATGGAGCGAGTAGTTGAGGCGGCCGGCGCGGATATCGGTAATCAGCTCGTTGAACGCGCTGGCCGCGCCGTTATGGGTCGAGATGACGCGCACCTTCCCGCCCCACATGGTGAAGGCGAGCGCCGCCTTGAGCAGGCCGGGCAGATCGTCGTGGAAGGCGGCCTCATCGATCACCGCACGGCCGTCCTTGCCGCGCAGATTCGACGGCCGCGACGAGAGCGCGACGATCTTGCGGCCCGAGGCGAAGCGCACGCGGTACGCGAGGATGTCGCGATTTTCATCGTTGACCGCGATCTCCTCGACCTCGCGCGCGGCGCGGTTGAACCGCCGCGCCCATTCGGCGGCGGTCCACACGAACTCCAGCGCCATGTCCTTGTTGTAGCCGATGTACCAGGTGTCGAGGCCGCGCTGGCTCGCGGCCGAGAGCGCGGCGTCGGCGGCCTCGGTCCAGGTCAGACCGACGCGGCGCGATTTCTCGCAAACCTTGACCTGGGCCTGATCGGCGATCCATCGGCGTTGATACGGCAGCAATACGGAAAGTTTCTCGGCCATGGTCTCCCCCACGCTTTGCGTTACACCTGGATCTCGAGCAGCGCGCGCCGGATCCGCTCCTCGGTTTCGGGCGTGATGCCGCCGGTGCGCGCGACCTCGCTGACCTTCGCGCTGGCGGCGTTCACCTTCAGGGCGAGCCGCGCGCGCGTCTCCTCCAGCCATTTTTTCTGCGTCACCCAGGCGCGCCCGAGCTCGCCGACGATGCGGGCCAGCGCGCCCAGATTGACGTCTTTAATCTGCTTCGCTTCGACCGCGGTGAGAATTTCAAGCAGGCGCTGCTGGATCAGACGCAGCAGCGCCTCATTCACCTTGTTGTTGTCATCGGGCGCGGCCTCGACGATCGCGCGCGCCTGTTCGGTCGCGAGCTTGATCTGCTGGAGCCGCTGCTCGAAGCGCCGCCCGTAACTGGACAGCCCCTGCGGTGTGATCGAACAGCCCTGCGAGGCGAGCCACTTTGAAAGCTCGGCATAGCCGGAGAAGCCGTTCGCGAGCAGCCGCCGGTCCAGCTCCTTGCGGACCTCGGCCGGCAATTGCGTGAGTTTCGAGCGCGGCGGCATCGCGGGTTACCAGCGCCGCCTCGGCCGCGCGATTCCGGCCGGCGCCGGCGCGGTGTATTCGATTACGTCGACGCCGCGCGCGGTCAGCTTGCCGAACCAGCTCTCGGTTTGCTCGCCCTCGATCTCGATCAGCCCGAGGTCGCGAAGATAGCTGAGTTCGCGCCGCACGCCGTTGGGCGAAAGCACCAGATGGGTTTCGCTCAGCACGCGCCACACGATCGCCTCCGAGACCGGAATCGGACGGCCCGCATCGAGCACGCGCATGATGCGCCAGCGCGCCTCTTCGCGCTGCTTCTGTTCCAGATCACGAGTGTCCATAAAGCTTCTCTCTCACCGACTCCGCCTCGCGGCGCAGCGTCTCCAGCCGGGCGTCGATCACCGCGCCGAACCTGATCCAGTCTTCGCGCCGCACATAGTCGGCCAGCTCGGCCTCGAGCGCCGCGAGCCGATGCTCCACGGCATGCGAAAAATCGCTGCCCTCGCGGCGCAACGCCTCGAAGCGCGCGCATTCGTCGCTTTCCCGCTGCCTGAACAGGACCGACACCGCGGCGAGATTAAGCCCGCCCAGCGCGAGGAACAGGACCAGGAAAATACCGGCCGATTCCCAGCTCATCGATCCGCAGAACCTCGGGCTCTCACTTTGCCTCCGGCTCGGTCTCGCGCTTGAGCTTCACCGCGCCCGCCATCGCAACCAGTACGAAACCCAGCCCGGTGCCGTACGCGGCGGCATCGGTGGCCGTGAAGGCGCCGACATGGAACACCGCCGCCGACCAAAAGATGATGTAAGCGCCAGCGCCGGCGACGCCGACCACCCGCGCGGCGTCGAACGTCAGGTTGTCCTTGCCGGTCAAAATGTCGTTGAAAAATTTCATCGCCATGATCGATTTCCGCTGGCGCCGCCCCTTACGCGTCGGCGGTCTCGTTGATGTCGAGGCCCATCCCGACTCCGCGTTCGATGAGCGCGCAGGCGGTAAGGTCGTCGAGGTTCTCATCGATACGCACCAGCAGATGCGTCGGATAGTCCTCGTAGCCGCCGGTCATAATCCGCACCTTGTTGGTGGTCGGCGGATCGCCGTCGAACTGCAGCAGCACGCCGACCGCGAATTCGAGCGCCCGCGCTCCGTTAATTTCGAATGTCATCAAGCCGCCTCCTTTTCTGTCATTCTGAGCGGAGGCCGCCGTAGCGAAGAATCCCAGATCGGGATTCTTCGGCTTCGCCTCAGAATGACAGCCAACAATTCCCTCATCTGCTGACCGCGCCCACGTCGGCTTCGAGAGCCTTGAGGTCAAATCCCGATGGCGCCGTTCCCAGGTCGTCGATCCATTTGAAGAACAGCGGCGCGTGAGCTTCGTCGCATCGCGCGGCGAACCACTCCCAGGTGAACGGCTGGACGCGTCCCCAGGTGACGCAGTTGCCGCCCGCGGCATTGAAATCGACGATCGGAATTGCATGGCCGCCCAGCACCGTGCCGTCGTCGTCGGAACTCACCTCCCACGGCGAGCCGGCCTCGAACTGCGCCATATCGAAGCGGGTGATCTGCACGCCGATATACGCCGAACCGAAAAGCTGGACCGCGAGCTTCACGTGATCGAGATTGGCGGGATCGATGTCGGCGAACGCGTCGAGCGTGACGCCGGCAAGCCCCGTCCGGCGCATGAAATTGAGCGCGTCGAGTTCGGTCGCGCCGTTGTCGGTGCTTTCGTCGCCCGGCCGGTAGCCGCCGACCGCTTCATACATCGCGAGGATTTCCCGGTCGCTCGGCACCGCGATGTTCCCGGCGTTGGCCGTGATGGTCATCACGATATGGCCGAAGCCGGCACAGGTGCAGTCGCCGAGCCGATCGTTGCCCATCATGCCCCACGGCGCCGAGACTGCATCGCTCCAGTTGACGGCCTCGAGCAGCGGCGGCAGCGCGGCGCGATCGAGATAGTCGGCGAGCTTCAGGGAACGCGCATCGATTTTGGGCGCCAGCTTTCCAAGTTTGTAATTCATCCTCACTGCACCTTCGTGGCTTCGTTCACGGTCGTCGTGGTTTGCGTGATTTGTGCGGGCGGTCCGGCGACGACGCTTGATTCGGCGTCGCAGAGCGACTTGCCGATGGTCGATGATGAAAACGCGACGAACGGAGAGGCGCTGAACAGGATCGCGACTGCGGGACCGAGCGTCGCGCAGGTCGCCGGGTTCATCGCGAACGCCGGATGCTGCGTGGTGAAGCCGGGCCTCGTCGCGCAACCCATCGAGGCGAGCGCGAGCAGGATTCCGAATGCTGTCATTCTGAGCGAAGGCCGCCGCAGCGAGGAATCCCGGTCCGGGATTCTTCGGCGGAATTTCCCGTTAGCGAAGCCGAAAGGCCTCAGAATGACAGACAAATACCCCGTCATATAATCTCCTTTTGCGGTGACGTAGACGGCGAATACTCATTCGCAGCCAGCCATTGAACCGCCGCCGCGAGATCCATCGCATCGGCCGGCGCGATCAGCCGCGCTTCGAGGCCGCACGTCTCATCCATCGCGCAATCGACGTCGCCGTCGAGGCGCAGGTAGCGGCCGCCGAGCAGTTCGCGGCATTGCTCATCGACGCATTGCGCCGGTCCTTCCAGCAGCAGATCGATGAGTCCATGATCGAGCCATTGGATGCCGCCCCATGCGCCGGGTTTGATCGGCGGCGGATGGGCGTTGCCGGTTCCGACCGAAAGCAACTGGATCTCGTTGAGCCGGCGGCCGTGTCCGATCGCCCACGCGAGCGCGACCATCGCCGGATCGTTGGCCGCGACACCGCCATCGATCAGCGAGCCGACGGGTTTGAAAAAGACCGGCGGCGCGCTCCCCGCCATTGCGGCCGCCACCGCCGTGACGTCGGGCGTTTCGCGGCTGAAGCGGACCGGCGCGCGTGAGAGACAATCGTAGGCGATCACCAGCACGTCGCGTTCGAGACTGCCGAGGCGCAGCGAACCGAACGCCTCGCGCAATGCTTCGAAGCGCCCGTTGCTCTGGTACCTGGGACCGCTGAGCGCGCCGAGCGAGATCACTTCCTCGGCGAGACTGGAATGGAAAATCCGGCTGGCATCGCGCAGGTAAAGGTCGACAATGCGCGAGGGCGGAAAACCGGCGGCGAGCGCGAGCGCGAGAATTCCGCCGGTCGAGGTGCCGGCAAAAAGCGCGACGCGCGAAAGAAAGGGCGAGGCGGCCTCAAGCCGCTGAATCAGGCGGGCGCTGAATGCGCCGCGAATTCCGCCGCCGTCGAAACTCAGGATGAGATAACTCATGGCCTCCCTTTCCTTGGTTACTCGTAAGCGCGCTTGAGCCAGCCTTCGAGGAAGCGCTCCGGCTGACGGTCGCCGTGAGCGGCGCTCACGGCGACCGTCAGCCGGTAGTAACCGGCGGCCTCCGAACGCAGCGCCGCCATCAGCGCCGCGCCATCGGCGCGGGCGATGGCGGCGCGGGTCTGCGCGCCCAGCGCGCCATCTTCACTCACCGCGTGCCGGCACGCGCGGAGCGCGCGCTGAATGCAAAGCACCGCCTCGTGCGGGCCCATGTTGACGGCCAGGTTGAAAAGCTTCGCGCCGATCGCTTCGGGGAGCGAGCCGAAATCGAAGCGCTGCCACCAGTCGCGATAGTAAATGGCGGCTGCTTCAGCAATCGTCAGTTGCGCAATATCCAGGTTAGGATACTGGCGCGCGGAGATTCCGAATTTGGTCGGGCCGCCCGGATCGCCGGCGCAGGTCGCGTAGCTGCCTTCGTCGCGTAAAAGAAGTTCGAGCGCCTTCAAAAATGCGTGCGAATATAATTTCGACAGAGTAATCAGTTGATCAATAGAGTCAGGCATCCGATTCACGCACGCCGGTTCCGATACACATCATTCGCGCAGAGTAGAAAAGCGCGATGGGTGACAACAGGCTGAAATATTTCAGGCGCGTGAACTGCGTAGAATTAGCTAGTCGAAAAAACGTTGAAAGTGACTGCTCAATGCGATTGAGTAGTCAATCGAGAAATCACCGAATGTTTGGGCGATAGAGTTTCAAGTCTAAAAATAACAAAACTGGCCAACGCCTGACTCTGGTGTAGTATAGTCATTTCGCAGCTTCAAATCATACTATGAACCTCAGTTAGTATTGTCCACCTCGCGGTGTGCCGCGAAAATTAGTCAACGGCAAAAGTTGCGCGCGCAGAGATCGAATTTAAAGGGCGCGGCGGCGGTCGGCGAGCACCTGGTAAACCCGCCGCGCGGTGCAATGCAATTCGCGGGCGATGGCCTCGATTGTGAAGCCTTCCGCGCGCATCCGCAGAATTCGCGCCCGGCGGGAGGTTGGATTCGGAATGTCCATCCGGTCGCCGCCGTAGATTCGCGAAAGCTTCTGCGCCGCGGAAAGTCCGATCGAGCGCGCGATCGGATCCTCGGGCTCGGGCGTGTGCGGAACATACAAGCGCGTGCCGGCGAAGTCAGCGACCAGTTTTTGGGTGGCGTCATCGCCGATCGCTTGCGCGATCTCTCGTATCATTGACATAACCTCTTACCGTTCACTCGCTGCGCGCCGCGGCCACCAGCGCCGGGCTGCACCGGCGAGATCAAGAGAGAGGGCGGCCGTGCCCTTTCTCGGAGTTGCGAAATGCTGAAGCGGAGCATCAGAGAGGGGGTGAAACCGCCGCCGGACGGACTCGTAGGTCCTGACGTGCTGCGACTGGAGTTTGTTTGGCGTGTCACAGGATGATTTACCGAGCCCCCTCCCTGGATCGGTTTCCCGTGCGAGCGCGAGTCCTACGACGGGTTAATGATGATCGAGTCTGCTTACCTCACTTTTTGCCGGTCGGACTCATTTCGACATCGACAAGCTTGCTGTCGTCCGTCGCCTACTGCGGCCGATAATGTGTTTTTCGACCAGCGCGGATGCAATCGCAGCGAAGATTTGATATTCGACGGCGACTCATTCTTCGTGACCCTTGAAACCTCGTGCCAACGTGCCGCTGGACGGGGTTACCTGCCACCCGGCGGCGCTGGTAGCCGGACAATAGCCCCGGCAGATCGAATGAAAAGCAAAAGCGGCTCGAAGTCGCAGCACCCGAGGAAGCTGGATCGTGATACGCGAAACTGAACGAAAAAGACGACCGGTGGCAAACTTAGACAGCATAAGCCTATCCTCTATTCCACATTTGTAGACAAGTTGTCAACAACTGTGGGAGAGGAGCGCGCGCGCCTGGCATTGATCGCCCGCCGGTTCGGCGGCGTAGGCGAGTTGGCGCGCGCGGTGGGCCTCTCGGACAACGCCATCTACAAATGGCTGGCGGGACGCGGCCAGCCGAGCCTCGCGAGTGCCATAGCGATCGCGCGCGCGGCCGGCGTCTCGCTCGAATGGCTGGCTGGCGGTCGCGCGCGAACTGCCGAAGGATTGCGCGGCCAGCCTCCGTCCGATGCCGATCACATAAAGTTGCCGCGCGGCGAAGTGCGTCTCGGTTCCAAACGCGGAGGACGCCTGCGCACGCCGCAAATCGTCGATGTGATTTCGTTCGCGCCGCGGTGGCTGCAAAGTCGGCTGACCGTCGATCCCGAGCGGCTGATACTGATGGAGGTGAGCGGCGACGCGATGGAGCCGACTCTCCGTCACGGTGACCTCGCGCTCGCGGACTTGCGTGAAAACCACGCCAGCGTAGACGGCCTTTACGTGTTACGCCAGAATGGCGCCCTCGCGGTCAAACGCCTGCAACGCAGCGGCGTGGGCGCCAGGCTCATCGTTCGGAGCGACAACTCCGCCTACCCGCCGATCGAGATCCCGGCCGCACAAATCAAGATCGTTGGACGGGTAATCTGGATGGGCAAGGCTCTCTAGCCTCCGCAGTAGACCAGCGTTCACCCTCGTGCAATTGTGGAGTCCAACGATGCGCTGCAAATCACAATCGTTGCCGATGGGACTCTGAAGCGTGGCGAACAGATTCTCAAGGTGGAAGCTTGTGGAGATGATGACAATTAGTCATCGCAGAGCCTCGATGCTGCCGTTTGCGCCCATCGCGATGCTTTTGTGCGCGGCCGCATTCGCGGGCTGCGCGGCTTCCTCACCGCCGCCCAGCGCTGCGGCTCCGGCGCCGCGCCCGATGCTTGACTTCAGCGGAGTGTGGGAAGGGCAGTCGGTTGCGAGCTGCACGCAGTTCAATCCTTTCGCGATCAACACGCGCTGCAACGCGATCAACAAGATCGCGATCACGATGGTCCAGGAGAACACCAAGATCACCGGCTTCTACAAGTGCGCTATCGGCAACATGATTTGCCGCAACGAGAACGACAGCGGCACCATCTCGAACGGCTCAATCCGAAACGGACGCGTGGCGCTGCGCATCGGGATGATCGATGGTTCGAGCTGCATCTTCAACGGCGTGCCGACCGGCGCCAACCAGCTCACGGGCAACTACACCTGCTACCAGGGAGGCGGCCTTGTCGAGCAGGGAAGCTTCCGGATCGCGCGCGGGTACTGAGGCGGCGCTTGCCTCTGCAAGCCGGCGTCCTGTAGGCTTCAGCCGAAGTTTGAGCCGTTCGCCACGCATGGCATTTCGATTCGCCGTCGATACGCGAGGAACGCCGCATGAGTGCGCCGATTGAAAAGATCGCGCTCGCGCCGTCCTCGATCGTCTGCGCCTCGGCCGACCAGGTTTCATGCGACCTTGATGGCGAGGCCGCGATTCTCGACCTCAAGCAAGGAGTCTATTACGGACTCAATACGGTCGGCGCGGCGGTGTGGGCGCTGATCGCCGAGCCGCGCCGCGTCGATGAAATCGAACGCGCGGTGCTCGCCGAGTTCGATGTCACCCCCGAACAGTGCCATCGCGATCTGTACGAGCTGCTGAACGAACTTGCCGCCCGCGGCCTGCTCCGGATCGAGCCATGAACCTGATAGCCAGGATGGCGCGTCTGCCGGCGAGCGACCGCCGGCTCATCGTACGCGCCGCGTTCAGCCTGATCATCGCGCGAGCGGCGCTGATGCTCTTTGGATTGCCGCGGCTGCGGAGAGCGCTCGATCGTCGGGCGCGCCTGGAGGCAATCTCCGCGACCCGGCCTGAGCTCTCGAAAATCGCCTGGGCCATAGCAGCGGCGAATCGACCGTTCCGATACGAGTGTCTGCCGATTGCGCTCGCGGCCAGGTCGATGCTGCTGCATTACGGCTATCCGGCCGAATTGAAGCTCGGCGCGGGGCGCGACGCGGCGGGCGCTTTCATCGCGCATGCGTGGGTCGAGAGCGAAGGACGAATCGTGGTCGGCGGCTTCGAGCCGGGCGCCTATGTCGAACTGGCCCGCGATGGCGATTCCGCCGCGACCGCGCTGGCTGGTCGCTTTTAAGAAGATATATGGGGGATGATCGCGCTCTCGCGCCGCTGAAAACATAGCGATGCCGTTTCTCGAAACCTGTCAGACCCTCGAAGAACACAAGGACTACCTTTCCGATCCCGTGCGTCTGGAGGCCTACAGCCGCGCGATCGCGGAAGTGGTGAAACCGGGCGACGTGGTGCTCGATCTCGGCGCCGGCACCGCGATCTTCGCGATGCTGGCGTGCCGGGCCGGCGCGGCGCGCGTTTATGCGGTGGACGATGGCGGGATTATCGAGATCGGCCGGGCCGCGGCCGCCGCCAACGGCTTTGCCGATCGGATCCATTTTATATGCGGCCATTCGACGCGCATCGATCTGCCCGAGCGCTGCGATGTGGCCGTAACCGAGCAGATGGGCGGTTTCGGCTACGAAGCCGGGGTGGTCGAGTTCTTCAACGATGCGCGCCGGCGGCTGCTCAAGCCCGGCGCGATCACGATCCCGCGGCGCATCGAAACCTTTCTCGCTCCTGTCGAAAGTCCCGAGGCCTGGGCGCCGATCGAATTCTGGGAGCAGCCGCGCGCCGGGTTCGATTTCAGCGCCGCGCGATCGTTCGTCGCGAACGACGAGGACTTCGGCTATTACGAGGCGCGCCATCTGATCGGCGAACCGCGCCGCGCCGTGATTTTCGATCTCGACCAAATCTGTCCCGCGGAAATCCCGGTCGAGGTCGAACTTGAGGTCGCGCGCGCCGGCACGTTGCACGGCCTCGGGGGATGGTTCGCGGCTCATCTTTCAGAAAACGTGGTGCTCAGTAATTCTCCGCTCGCGGCGCAGGCGATGGATCGCGCGACCGCGTTCTTTCCGCTCGAGCGCCCGGTCGCGGTCGCGGCCGGCGATCGCATTGCGGTCACGATGCGCCTGGCGCCTGAAGAAGAGATCGTGGAATGGCGAGTGCGTGTGATCGGCGCGGACGGCAGGCTCGCGGCCGACTTCGATCAGAGCAGTCTGCGCGGCGATCTGATCGCCCGCGAGGCCCGTGCGCGGCTCGCGCCGGATTACGCGCCGCGGCTCAGCCGGCACGCCCAGGCGCGCCGGCTCGCGCTCAACCTGTGCGATGGCGTCGCCACCGTGGAGCGCATCGAGCGCGAGGTGATGCGGCAGTTTCCGGGGCTGTTTGCCTCGCCCGCCGCCGCTCATCGCTTCGTCATGGAAACCATCCAGGAGCACGCCGAGTAGCGCGCCGGACATTTCGATGCTCCCCAGGGCCGGGCGATGAGCGGCATCGCCGCCATCTTCAACCGCGACGGCGCGCCGGTTGAGCACGCCGGGATCGATCGGATGCTGACCGCGATGGCCTATCGCGGCCCCGACGGCTTCGGCGCGTGGCGCGAAGGCAACGTCGCGCTCGGTTTTGCCGCGCTCCACGACACGCCGGAATCGATCGACGAGCATCAGCCGCTCTCCGACGAAACCGGCGAGTTCCATCTGGTTTTCGACGGACGCATCGACAATCGCGCGGAGCTCGAAGCGTTACTGCGCGGGCAGGATTGCGCCCCCCGGGAGGCCGGCGATGCGGCGCTGATGCTCGCGGCCTATCGATGCTGGGGCGAAGAAGCGCCGCTGCGAATCCTGGGCGATTTCGCATTCGCGCTCTGGGACGCTCGCCGCAGACGGATCTTTTGCGCGCGCGATTGCATCGGACTCAAGCCGTTCTTCTACTATTGCGACGATCGCCGGTTCATCTGCGCCTCGGATATAGGCGCGCTGCTCGGCGATCCGCGCGCGCCGCATGAGCCGAACGAAGCGGTGGTTGCGGATTACCTGCTCGACCGGCATCGCAACCGCGTCGAGACGCTCTACAGGAAAATCATGCGGCTCGAGCCGGCGCACTTTATGGTCATCGATGCGGCCGGCGTCACGCTGCGCCGATATTACGACCTTCCGTACAGCGCCGAGCTGCGTTACCGGAGCGATGACGAGTACGCGGAGCATTTCAAGGCGATCTTCAGGGAGGCGGTGCGGGCCCGGCTGCGCTCGACCGGAGCGGTGGGAGCCTATCTGAGCGGCGGGCTCGATTCGTCGTCGATCGTCTCGATGGCGCAGGCGATCTATCGCGAGGGCGGCGCGCCGCCGACTCGTTTCGAGACCTATTCGCTGATCCTGCCGCCGCCGGCCGACGAGCGCGAGTTCATCGACGCGGTGGTCGAGAGGTGGAATCTCAGCTCGAACCGGCCCAAACCATATGTTCCTGATTTGGCGTTCCTGACGGACCAGGTGCGGCGCTTCCGAGCGCCTCCCGACTATCCGAATGCGCTCCTCTTCTTTTCACTCAAGGATCTGGCTCGAGCACAGGGGGTTCGGGTGATGCTGGATGGCCAGGGCGGCGACGAATGGCTGGAGGGGGCGCGCGCTCATCTCGCCGATCTACTCTGTCGGCTCCGGCTGATTGCCGTTGCTAAACGCCTGCAGGTTCAGATCGCGCAGGCGCGCATTTACGGTTTCCCCTTTAGCCCATGGCGCGAGCTGATGGGCAACGGCATCCGGCCGCTGTTGCCGCCGCCGCTGGTTGCGATGCTCCAGCGCGTCAGCGGCAGGAAAGATCTACAGCCGCCGTGGATTGAGGAGAGTCTGTTGCGGCGCGCAGGTGGGCTCGAGCCGAGGAAGCGGTGGGATGTCGCAGAAAGCTTTGCCCGGAATGAGCTGCGCGAGACCTTCCTGGATGCTCACCTGACTACTATGCATGAATTCGAAGAGCGCTCCATGGCGTGGTTCGGCTTCGCACGCAGGATGCCGTTCGTTGATCGACGGATAGTCGAGTTCTGTTACGCGCTCCCGGAGGATCAGCGGCGCAGGTCGCGCACGAAGCTCGTATTGCGCAATGCGATGCGCGGGCTGCTGCCGGAACCCGTGCGGCAGCGCACCAGCAAGGCTGAGTTCTCAGCCGCCTTCTTCGAAGCGTTGCGCGCGCCCGGCCTGATCGAACTGTTCGAGAAAAGCCGGTTGGCGGAAAACGGCTGGGTTGGCTCGAAACAACTAATCGAGCACTATGCCGAGACTTTGCGATCCTACGCGACCGATGGCATCGGGTACGGCGCTTCAGGCAACGCTCGATATCTGTGGCATCTATGGAACGCGGTTGGCCTTGAGTTATGGTTGAGAGCTGAGTTCTAAAGCGCGCCATTTTATGATTTTTTTGATTCAAGGCATTTTCTTTAGCTCTTGACTGGGCAGATTTTGTCAATTAGGCTGATCTTGTCTTGTCGGAGCTTGAATGCGCGAGATTTGGTTTGTGATGAGGCGAAGTTTGATACTTGTGATTACGCTTGCTTCTAATGTGCCACTGTGCGAAGCTCCGCTCATTGGCGCTAAAATCCAACCCTTTGGAGGGGGTTTAAGATGCGACTCAAGAATAAACTGTTAGGACTGATGGTTGGGGGGACAATGATCGGTCTGCTCGCGATGTCCGGCATCGGACGCGCGCAGTCGTCGGGACCCGTACCTGATACCTTCTTCTCTCCGCTGCCGCTCGAGGAGGGCAACTCTCTGAAAGGCGAGCCCGGCAATGTCGAGGTGATACTCGGCAATCCCTGCAACTCCGCGAAGGGGAAGGAGGGTTGCGCCTCGAAGAAAAGCAAGAACTCGGTGAGCACGTTCAACGATCAGATCCGCATTCGCGGGATCTTCACGAACTTCGATCCGATCATGGAAGGTACGACCTGCGACAGCGAGGAAGAGGCCGACGACAACTTCCTCAACAGCGGCGGCTCGACCTTCTTTATAGGCGTAGGCAATGGCGGTGTCGGTGCGCTCTGCGCTCCGACCACCAAGACCGGCATCCTTTTCAGCTTGGTTTGGACTCCCTCAAAAAAGAGCAACGTGGCGGTTCCACTTAACGGCACTGCGACTTGGATGGATAGCAACAACAACAGCGGCACGGCCAATGTCAAAGGCACGATGACGTTGCTGTACACGGGTCTGGGTGATTGCGGCACCTGGGCGATGGATCTCACCTTCTCGAACGTGAGCGCCGCGTCGCTGGGACCTGACAAGTCGACGGTTAACATCCAGATGGATTACGGCAGCGAGCCACCCGATGGCGCCACCAGCTTTGGCTGCCTCGTCACGCCTTTGGATGTCGAGAAGAATTCGTTTGATTAATCGACCCGACAAGGTATAATTCCGCCGCCTTGATAAAGTTGGCGATGGAGGGCGAAATGAAGGGAAGCATGGAGCAAAACGAAAAAGGCAAAACGGCGGAAAAGAAGCCGTATGCGAAGCCCGAACTGATCCGCTATGGCTCTGTTGCAGAGCTCACGAAGGGCGGCGGAAACTCGACCAACGATACACTCTCAAAGCGTAAAGGTGGTTGACCCTCAGTTCTGAGACATTGGGACCGTATTTACGATACCCGGGCATTGCGATGACGCGGTGCCCGGGTATTTTTTGCCTTGGAGCAGGCTGAGGCCTCCAATCATCGCGCCGGCCGTCCACTCACCTCATCGTGCCGCTCTATCGCGTTTACGGAATCCTGATCGCGTCAGATGTTCCGCTGCCGGAGCTGACGCCGGTAAAACTTGCCGTATCCGAGCACGAGCCTCAAGTCTCCGTCGCCCTCCAAGCGCCGCTGCGTTTACCTCCCGCTCATCTCTCCTGGTCGATGCTTTACGAGGCGGGCGATGGTTCCGTTTGGACGCTCTGGGCGAAGGACGAGGATGGCTACTACCTGCGCTTTCCGGAAATCGCGGATTTCCGGGTCTCTCCTGGCGGAGACGAAATCGAATGCATCGGCCGCGCCGGCGCGACTTCACACGCCACGCTCCGTCATCTGCTGCTTGATCTGATTCTCCCCGCCGTCCTGAATCTCCGCGGCGGCGAGGCGCTCCATGCAACCGCAGTTGTCACGCCCCACGGCCTGTGTGCTTTCACCGGTCCGAGCGGCGCCGGAAAATCGACGCTGGCGGCAAGCTTCATGCTCGCCGGATACCCGGGATTCGGCGATGACTGTCTCGCGGTGAGCGAGGCGGACGGCCGAATCGTCGGCGCACCCGCTTATCCCGGCGTGCGGCTATGGGACGATTCTTTGCGCTCGCTGACCAATGGACGCAAGCAAGCCGGAGCGGAACGGCTCGCCCGCGTCGCCCATTACACGACCAAACATCGCGCCTTCGAACGTGAATCGGCCGATCGCTTCGCTGCCGATCCGCGTCCGCTAGCCGCGATCTATCGGCTGATACGCGAACCTGCGGCCGGCGACGGCTGCGCGCCCGCGATTGAGCCGCTTTCGCCGCGCAACGCGATGATTGAGCTCCTCAATGCCTCGTATCGGCTCGATCTCGCCAATCGCGATCTGCTGGCGCGCGAGTTCAGATGCCTTGAGCGCATCGCGCGGCTGGTTCCGATGCGCCGGCTGCGCATCCCCGAAGACTTCGCCGCATTGCCGGCGGTGCGAGAGGCCGTGCTGAGCGACCTCGCCGGCCTCGAACTTCCGCCGTCCAGACGATAGCCGCGCTCACAGCGGCCCCATTACAATGACGCGCGTGAAGGCTCTTTCCGCCGAAGCGCGCCTGATTCTCGCCTGCTGCAGCGCCGGCTCCGGCGAGCCGGCGATCCCCGACCCATCGCTCGATTGGCGGCGCGTCATCGACCTCGCTCTTCTTGAGGGCGTGATGCCGCTCGTCTATCGGCATCTTTCGGCGAACTATTTGGACGCGGCGCCGGAGTCCGCGATGCGCGAGTTGCGGTTCCATTTTCAGGGCAATGCGCTCAGAAATCGGATGCTGACGCGCGAGCTGGTCCGGCTCGTCGCGCTGCTCGAAAGCCGCGGCATCGCGCCGATCGCGTTGAAAGGTCCGACGCTCGCGCAAGCCGCGTTCGGCGACATCGCGATGCGCCAGTTTGCCGACCTCGATTTGCTGGTTCGCCGCGACGAGATGCCCGGCGCGATTGCGGCGCTCGCCGGCGACGGCTTCCGCCCGCAATCGTCGAGTCCCGAAATCATGCTCGATGAATTCTTCCAGGCCTCCGAGGATGCCTTCATCAAGCCGGAAGCGATGGCGGTGCTCGATGTGCACTGGGACCTGATGCCGCGCTACTTTCCATTCGCGCCCGACGGCGAACAGGTCCGCCGGCGCGCCGTCCGCATGCGGCTCGACGGCGGCGAGGTTACAACTCTCGCGCCGCAGGACCATCTGATGCTCGCGTGCGTGCACGGGACGAAACATGGCTGGCCGTCGCTCGCCGCGATCACCGACATTGCGGCGTTGATGCAGCGCGAACCGGAGTGGGACTGGGCGGCGCTGTGCGAAGAGGCCGCGCAGCGGGGCAGCCTCACGATGCTGCTGCTGGGCGCAAGACTGGCGCATGACGCCCTCGCGGCGCCGCTTCCCGATTCGATGGTGGAGGAGACGCGCCGCGATCCGGTGGTCGAAGCGCTGGTTCCGCGCCTGCTCGATTCGCTGTTTTCGGGTCGCGAAGGAGCGCGCGTTCCGTTTTTCAACGGCTGGATGGTCCCGTTGCGGGCGATTGGATCGAATCGCGCGCGGCTTGCCTACATGCTCGATCGCGCGCTGGCTCCGACCTTCGATGATTGGAAGTTCGTCCGGCTGCCATCGGCGCTCTTCCCGCTCTATTACCTGGTCCGTCCGGCGCGGATCGCGATGCAGAAAATCGCGCCGCTGCGCTCGAGGTTGATCAGAGGGGCGAGCGCAGTGTCCCGTAAGTAACTTTACGGCCGGTACCGGTCTCTGCGATCGCGAAGCGCTCCGCTTGGCGCTTCAGTTGACGTAGTCACGAGCGTGCGGCTATTGTGACTACATGACAAAAGGTGCCGTCGTTGGAGTTCGCGAGCTTCGCGCGCATCTCAGCGCATATCTGCGCCGCGTCGCGCGGGGAGAAAGCGTAACGGTAGGTGACCGCCAACGAAACCCCATCGCCCGCCTGGTTCCGGCACGACGCGGGAAAGAAGATGAATGGCTCGAGCGGTTGGCGGCGCATGGCGCCGCGGTTCCTCCCGCCGCACCTTTTGTGTTCCCCAAATCGATTCGGCTCAAGGGTAAAGGGAAGCTCGCCGCTGACCTGGTCCTGGAAGATCGCCGTTGATCGCGTATCTGGACACCAGCGCGCTTATCAAGCTTTACGTCGCCGAGTCGGGACAGGAACTTGTTATCGAGCGGCTGCGTGCTGCAAACCAGGTTGCAACCGCGCTGATTACCTACGTCGAGATGTTCGGCGTGTTCACACGCCTCGAAAAAGAGCGCCGAATCAGCGCTGCCGAATGCCGCATGCTCAGCGAGCAGTTTGACGGGAATTGGTCGAGCTACTGGGTCGTGGACTTAACCCGCTCCGTCGTCCGGAGGGCGGCCCGTTTGGCGCACCGTTACGCCTTGCGCGGGTACGATGCCGTTCAGTTATCTTCCGCGCTCGAACTGCGCGGGAATGACGCCAAGGTGGAGTTCCTGTGTTTCGACCGCCGCCTCGCCGCCAGCGCCCAGCGCGAGAGACTTTTGATATCGGGCAATCCCGCACGATGATGGTGCGAGAGGAGGGACTTGAACCCTCACGGGTTGCCCCACCGGATCCTAAGTCCGGCGCGTCTGCCGTTCCGCCACTCTCGCGGAAATCCTGAGCTTATAAACAACGAGTGAGCATCATAGCAAAGGCGCGGCGGCGATTCAGCGCGCTCGCGCGCCGCGGCCGGCCGATCGGAGAACTTGCAGACGGGACGGCTTTGTCCTATGGCTCATCTAAATTCCGAGGAGCATTCCACAATGAAGCGATCGCGGGTCGCGTTAGTGGCCGTGGTTTTGATCGCGGGTCTCTCTGCGCCGATGGCGTGCGCCTTCGCCGCAGCAAACAACGAAACGGCGATTCCGCCCGGCACCGTCATCTCCAGCAGCAACTGGCAGCAGTACCGGCAGTTCATGACCGACGGGATGCAGGCGCTCTTCGCCGGTACTTACACCTGGAAGCTACCACCCCAGTTCCAGATTGTCGTCGCTCCGACCCAGCATTACGAGCCCACGCCGACCTATATTGCGCAAACCGAGAAATATGCCAGCCAGGTCAAAATCGTCACTCTGCCCGATGGCCGCCATACGATCACCGGTTACGTGGGCGGGTCGCCCTTCCCAAATCCGCAGGAGCCGATGAAGGGTTGGAAAATCCTGGTCGATGATTGGTACGCCTATGCGCCATACGTGTTATGTGCGGATACCAACACGCTGGCATTCGAAGATCGCTTCGGCAACATCAGCCATCTGACGCAGTTCTTCGTGCAGCATCTGTACGATCATATCGGCGACGCCGGGATGCCGGTGACGGACAATAGCTCGCCCGGGGTTTATTACACCGAGATTATTTCGGTCGAGGAACCCGAGCAGGCTCGTTACACTGCGGTCCTGACGCTGTACTATGCCGACCTCACCAAGTCGGAAGATACCTACATCTTCGTGCCGGCGCTGCGCCGCTCGCTCAGGCTTTCGTCAGCGGCCCGATGCAGCCCGGCGATCGGCTCCGACTACGCCAATGACGACACCCGTCATGGCGCATTTAACGGCAATCCTACGCGCTTCGATGCGACGTTTCTCGGCGAGCGCAAGGTCCTCGAGATGCCGCAGCCGGACCCTGATTTGTTCCCGAAGGAAGAGTACTACTTCAAGCCGCTGTACTTTCCCAAGCCGGAAGTCGGCAAATGGGAGGTGCGCGATTCCAACGTGATCGACGTGCGACGCGTCCCATCGCAACGCGCGGGCTATTGCTACGGCAAGCGCATCCTCTATTGCGACAAGGAAATCTATCAATCGGTCTGGGCCGACCTCTACGATGAAAATATGAAGCTCTGGAAGATCGACTACGATCCCCAGGGCCTGATCGATGTGCCCGGAGAGGGACGCCGGTGGACCAACGACGGCTGGGGCATGATGTTCGACGTGCAGAACATGCATCTGACCTGGGTGGTGCTGTCAGGACAGCATCATGCGGTTCGGGCCAACGCTGACTGCAAAAACCTGGGCGGACTCGACTACACCGATGATCGCTATTCGAGCGTGCGAGGCCTTGCCGAGATCATGAGGTAGGGCGCTATCGCATAATCTCGTTCAGGCCGGAGAGTCCGCTGTAGCGCTTCACGTCATCGTACTGCTTCGGCACCTGTTCATTCAGTGCGAAATCGGCCCCGGCGGGAGTGATCGTCGAAAGGAAGCTCATGTGGCCGCTCTTGAGGTTCCAGAGTTGCGTCACCCGCGATGCCGAACTGTCCTGGATGCCCGCGCCGGGCACCTCGCGCGCCCGCGTGCCGACACGAAACACCTTCCACAGTCGCATCTGCGGGTCGTAAAGATCCTCCCATAGCGGGACCTGGCTGTTGGCGTCGGCATACATGACTCGCCTGCCGTAACAGTAACCGCCGGCATAAGCCGGCAGCGGGCGGATGTCGATCACGTTGGTGTCGCGCAACTCCCACGTAGCCCAGTTCGGCCGCGGCCACAGCACGGGAAAATAGTAGTTCTGCTGCGAGAGATTGCCGGCCTGAACGCCGTAGTTGATCAGCGCGAGCATCGGCTTGCGGGCGAGGAACTGCGCCTGAAATTTCCAGATATCGCCGCTGAAGCCGTTGCGCCAGTCGTCCTCCATGAAGTCGCTGCCGCTGCTCTCGGAGCATCGCGCACCCGCATTGATCCGGATCGCGCGGCGCAGCTTGGGCGTGAAGAGATAATCGTCCTGCGGCCGCGAGTCGTAATACATCGTCAATCCCGAGGTATACTTCTGATCCTCGGGCGTCTCGACCATCCAGAACTCCGTGAAGGTCGGCCCCGCGGCATCATCGTTTTCCGCGGTGGATGTCGTCCCGGCGTCGGCGAGATGCTTCAACTGGCGATAGACGGCGAACTCAGTGATGCAGGAAAGGTTTGAAAAGCGATCTTCACGGCATAGCGTCTCGTAGCTGGAGCTGCCGGTCGAGACGAGATGCGGAAAATAGCGGTACCAGAGATTCGCGAGAATCTTCCATCCCTTGTGCGGCTCTTCAGGGTTCGGGAACGGCATCCCCGCCACATAATCGCGGATCATCAGGCCGCCATCCGGCGTCGTGACGAGCTTGACTTGCGAAGCGTAGCGTTCGGTCGCCTGGCGATATGAAAGCGGCAGCGGATGATTGACGGTCGGACCGACCACCAGCTCAACATCCGCCGGCAGCTTCCAATAGTACTTGCCTTCGAACAGCGCCTGCATCCCGTCCGGCATGTACGCCGCATATTGATGCCAGTTCTGCATCGTGATCTTCGTCCCCGGCGCGATTTCGGCGGTGGCCGGCGCGCCTCCGCCCGCTTGCGCAATGCGGCATGCCCCAAGCATCAGGAACGTCATACTCAAACCAATCAGCAGACCCATCCGCTTCATTACTTTTCGTCCTCGAGTGTCGATGGAGAAATTTATTCATAGTCCGCCGGCGCGCGGATCGACAAGCGAGCGCTCGAGGTTTCGGCGCACACGAGCTGGTGCATCGATTGATCACGGATTGGATCGCGGCCTCGACACGGCGTTAAGATGAAATCGACCTTTGCTTCCTTGACCCAGCGCGCAACCACAGGATGAACGCGCAGTGATGAGGTGTGGTCATGAGCGAACCAGCCAACCGGCAAGCGCTTCGTCCCGCCGAGGGCGGGATGCTCTGCTTCAACATCATGGAGGAAGCTACCCGTCTCAAATCCAAGCCCGGGTGGGCATCCGCCGATCGTCTGTCGACGAGTCTGGTCAAGGATGGCGCTCTCAATGTCCTGCTGATGGTGCTGAAGAAGGGCGTGCGCCTTCCGGAGCATCGGACCAGGGGGCCGATCGCGGTTCACGTGATCTCCGGGGCAATCAGGTTTGAAGCCGGAAACCGACATGTGCAGCTTTCTCCCGGCAACATCGTCGCACTCGACCGCGAGGTCGCGCACGATCTCGAAGCACTCGAAGAAAGCGTGGTGCTGTTGATCACCGCGATCGGTTGAGATGATCGAGATTGCGCGCGCCTACGATCCTCCGCGGCGCACCGACGGCACCCGGGTGCTGGTCGATCGGCTGTGGCCGCGCGGCGTGAGCAGACGCGATGCGCGCATCGCGGCCTGGATGCGCGAACTTGGTCCGAGCGACGAGCTGCGGCGTTTTTTCGGCCACGACCCCGCTCGATGGCGCGAATTCCGCCGACGTTACCTGCTCGAGCTGAAACGTCCACAAGCCCAAACCCTGCTTGCCGATCTGCTGAAGTTCGCGGAGACCGGGACATTGACGCTCGTCTATGGCGCGAAGGACCGGGAGCACAATCAGGCGGTCGTATTGAAGGAGTTGCTCGAAAGAAAATTGCGAAGCCGTCGATCAAACCCATGAAACGCAAGAGGTGAAGATGACGTTCAGAATGTCCCGGCGGGAGCTTTTTCGTGCGATGGGCACCGGAGCGGCGTTGCTCCGGATCGGCGCGACCGGCGCAATCGCCGCTTCCACCGATGAGTCGCCTGCAAGCGCGCCATCGACGATTGACGCGGGTGCGTCGCCGGCGCGGGGCGTGGTTGCCGAACCGACGCAGATTCCTCCGCCCATCAGGCGCGACCACGCGGTGCATCACAAAATCACCCTCGAAGCCCGCGAAGTCGATGGCGAGATCGAGCCGGGCGCGAAATTCTCCTATATGACCTTCAACGGGCAGGTTCCGGGTCCGATGTTGCGTGTGCGGCGCGGCGACACCGTTACGCTGACGTTAAATAACAACGTGCACAGCAAGACCTGGCACTCGATCGATCTTCACGCGGTCTACGGTCCGGGCGGCGGCGCCGACATCCTCACCGTGCTTCCCAACCAGAGCAAAAGCGTCAGCTTCAAGACGGTCTATCCCGGCGCATTCATCTACCATTGCGCAGTGCCGGGCGAGATGGACATGCACATCGCGCGCGGGATGTACGGAATGATCGTGGTCGAGCCGGAGCATGGGCTGCCCCGCGTCGATCGCGAGTTCTACCTGGGCCAGAACGAAACCTACACCAAACAGATGCCGGGGACGCCCGGGCCGCGCGATTTCGATCCGGAACGAATGCTGCGCGAGCAGGCGACCTACGTCACCTTCAATGGTGCCTTCAACGCGCTGACCGCCAAGCGCTTCGGCGCGATGAAAGCGAAGGTCGGCGAGATAGTGCGCGTATTCGTGGTTAATGGCGGACCGAACCTGTTGTCCAGTCTGCATCCGATCGGAAACATCTGGTCACGCGTCTGGTTCATGGGCGGATTTGCAGATCCGCCGATGCGCTTCCTGCAAAGCGTACCGGTGCCGCCCGGCAATGCGATCGTTGCCGATATGGAATTGCCGGTGCCGCAAAACCTCAAGATCGTCGATCACGCAATGACGCGTGCGCTTCACAAGGGCGCGATGGCTGAGATCGAGGTGACTGGTCCGGAGAACCCGGAAATATTTAATCCGAAGCCCACGGCCGATTGATGATTCGGCAAACTTGCGCGCCATCGCAACATTGTTGCTCGCGATCCGATCTGCTAAGACCCGACTATTCCGATCGGTCTAAAAAGGAATTCGCATATATGGCAAACGATCATGCGGCGGGCCGACTGGCCGGAAAAGTCGCCCTGATTTTCGGAGCCGGCCCGAACATCGGCGGCACCTGCGCGCATTTCATGGCGCGCGAAGGCGCGAAAATCGCTCTCGTCAGCACCAGGCCCGAGACCGCCGCCGATGCGGCGAAATTTCTGAACGCGCGCCATTTTGAGGCGCTCGCGCTCACCGGCGATGCCGGCCATGAACCCGACGTCGAGAGGGTGGTCGCCGCGACCGTCGCGCGCTTCGGGCGTCTCGACTCGATGGTCTACGTGGCCGGACGCCAGTATCGCCAGGAGATCATGGATTTCGATCTCGCGGTCTGGGATCTCGAGATGAAGGGATATTTGACCGGCGCGATGCTGGCGACGAAACATAGCGCACGTGCGATGACCAAGGCCGGACGGCCGGGCTCGATCGTCTACGTGCTCTCAGACGCCGCGCATCAGGGCGAGCCGGGCAACTCCTGCTATTGCGCGGCCAAAGCGGGTCTTCTGAACTTCGCGCGCGCCGCCGCGATGGAGTTCGCGCGTTACAATATACGCGTTAATTCGGTTAGCCCCACTTTCATGGAGCAGAACTTCTGGATGTTCCCGCCGGAGTTCATGAACCCGGAGCGCAAGCCATACAACTTGAGCGCCGATGATTTTCTGCAGGGCATCCCGCTCGCACGCTTCTGCACCACCGCCGATGTTGCGAACGCGATCGTCTTTCTCGCTTCCGACGAAGCCTCGTATCTCACCGCGGTTGATATTCCGCTCGACGGCGGCGCGCGCGCGAAGTATTGGCCCTGGACGCCCGGCAAATACACCGGCATCACCAGCGAGCGCTATGCGAAGATGAAGCCGAACCGGTACGGCGTGCCCAGCGACGAAGAGAATCCGTAAGGAAGGACGAACAGGAGAAGCTGCGATGGCAGTTAGCGCGCGCCAGGTGGGATCGAAATCATTGTCACCGACTCGCGAATATGAGCCGTACCTGGAAGCCGTCTGGGGGCTTAAGAACCATTGGTATCCGGCGGCGTTCAGCCACGAATTGCCGGATCGGCAGGTGAAAGGCGTGATGATCGCCGGACACGAGATTGCGCTGCGCCGGGCGAAAGGCAAAGTCTATGCGCTCGCCGATCGCTGCGCGCATCGCGGCGTGCGCATGTCGAAAAAATCGATGTGCTTCACCGACGAGCATCTGACCTGCTGGTATCACGGCTTTACCTACGGTCTCGACGACGGTGTGCTCAAGACCATCCTGGCGTCGCCGGATGATGCGCAGATCGGAAAAATCAAAATTCGCACTTATCCGACCTTCGAGAAGAACGGGATGATCTGGGTGTTCGTCGGCGACGAGGATTACAAGCCGGCCCCGATTGAGGCCGACCTGCCGATGCGCATCACGTCTGAGCGCGACCCGAACCCGATCGCCTATCTGCTCGATGACCATACGTTCGTGCGCGGAATTCATCAGACCGGCAACTCCAACTGGCGTTTGGCGGTCGAGAATGCCTTCGATCCGGGACACATCCTGATCCACTATGACAATCCGCTGATCGTCGCGACCGATCGCAAGCTGGCGCTCGGATGGCAACCGACCGCGCCCGAAGCGATCGAGGTGATCGATGTCCCCGACGGTCCGAAGGGCATCATGAACCGCTACGACACCGGTCTGTACAACTACATAATGGAAAACCAGGTAACCGGGATGAAGGTGTACGGCAAGCAGGATCATTACCTGCGCACCTCGATGTGGGTTCCGGGCGTCATCCTGGTCGAACACTGGCCGATTACTCACTTCGCGCAATATGAGTGGTTCGTGCCGGTCGACGACACGCATCACGAATACTGGGAAGTGATCGTCGGGCGTTGCAATACTGAAGAAGAGTATCGGGAGGCGGAATTCAAATATATTAACTTCTTCGAGCCGCTCGGCCTGCGCGATTTCAATGGCAATGATCTGTTTGCGCGCGAGGCGATGCAGGATTTCTACGCCGAAATGGACGGATGGAATCGCGAGGAACTCTGCAAGCTCGATTCGGTCGTGGTCGGATGGCGAAAGCTCGCAACGCGATATAATCGCGGCATCCAGGAACCGCCGACCGGCGCGCGCCGCGCCTGATAGTCAGTCAATGTTGGAAGAAAAATGACTACTCATACCTCAGATGAAATCGGTCTGTTCGATGCGATCTTCACCACGCGCGCGATGCGCCGGCTCAAACCCGATCCGGTGCCCGACGAACTTATTCGCAAGGTGCTCGAAGCAGGGCTGTGCGCGCCGAGCGGCGGCGACGTCCAGAACTGGCGCTTCATTGTCGTCAAGGACCCCGAGATTAAACGTCAATTGCAGATTCGCTACAAGCGCGCGCTGGACGACGTGATTGAGCGCTATCGGTCGAATCCGCCACCGCCGGGCAAGACCGAGGAGCAGAAGGCGCGGATGCTCGCGGCGGTCGAGTACCTTACCGAGCATTTTCACGAAGCGCCGGTGTTGATCGTCTGCTGCCTGGTGGACGATTACGCCCGCAAGCTGGGCCTCGAGAAGATGTCGGGCGCGTCGATTTATCCTGCAGTGCAGAACATCCTGCTTGCGGCGCGCGCGCTCGGACTTGGCGCCACGCTGACTACCCGCCATCTGATCTACGAAAAGGAAGTCGATCAGATCCTCGGTTTGCCGCCGAACGCGGAGACTTTTGCGATCATACCAATTGGTTATCCGATGGGCCGCTTCGGTCCCGTGTCGCGTCAGCCGGTCGAAAAGGTCGCGTTCATCGATCGCTGGGGCAACCCCTACAAGTAACGCGCGTCGCGGCTCCGGAAAGGAAAAGTCTGGTGAGAAAAAGCCCGAGGCGGTGGCCGGTGGCGATGTCCGTTACCCTCGCGCGGGCCATGCCCCTTTCGCACGATGACATCCAGCAGTATTCGACGCCCGGCGGTCTCACGCAGGTGATGAGGTAGCATCGATGGCGCGCTACGATTTCGATCTGTTCGTGCTCGGCGCGGGATCGGGCGGCGTACGCGCGTCGCGGGTGGCGGCGTCCTACGGCGCGCGCGTCGCGGTCGCGGAAGAGCGCTACCTGGGCGGCACCTGTGTCAACGTCGGATGCATTCCGAAGAAGCTCTTTGTCTACGCCTCGGAAGTCGGCAGCGACTGCGACGATGGCGCCGGGTTCGGATGGACGGTCGGCGGGCGCCGCTTCGACTGGCGCACGCTCATCGCCAACAAAGATCGCGAGATCGGGCGGCTGAACGGAGTTTACCGCCGGATGCTCGAAGGCTCAGGCGTCACGATCATCGAAAAGCATGCGACGCTGATCGATGCGCATACGGTGGCGATCGGCGGCGACCGCTACACCGCCGAATACATACTGATCGCGACCGGAAGCTGGCCGACTGTTCCGGAGACGCCCGGCGCGCAGCATGCGATAACTTCGAACGAGGCGTTCCACCTCGAGCGTTTGCCCGGGCGGGTAATCGTGGTCGGCGGCGGTTATATCGCAGTCGAGTTCGCCGGCATCTTTCACGGACTCGGCGCAAGCGTCATCGAGCTTTATCATGGACCGCTTTTTCTGCGCGGTTTCGACGACGACGCGCGCCGCGCGGTGGCTGACGAAATGGTTCGTCATGGAATCGATCTCCGGTTCAATGCCGACGTGAAACGAATCGAAAAGACCCAGGCGGGAATCGTCGCGACGCTCAACGACGGCTCAACCCTCGAAGCCGACCTGATCATGTACGCGACCGGACGCCATCCGCATACGCGCGGAATCGGACTGGAAGCGGCGGGTGTGAAACTCGCGGCCGACGGAGCCGTGATCGTGGACGAGTATTCGCGCACCTCGACCCCCAACATCTATGCAATCGGCGATTGCACCAATCGCGTGATGCTGACGCCCATCGCGATCGCGGAGGGCAGGGCGTTCGCCGAGACGGTTTTCAATCACAACCCGATGAAGATCGATCACGAAGGCGTGCCGTCGTGCGTCTTCAGCCAACCGCCCCTCGGCGCCGTCGGCCTGACCGAGACGCGTGCGCGCGAGCGTTATCAGACTGTCGACGTTTATCGCAGCAGCTTCCGGCCGCTGAAACATACGCTGTCGGGACGCGACGAACGCGCGATGATGAAGCTGGTCGTCGATCAGGCGAGCCAGCGCGTGGTCGGATGCCACATGGTTGGCCCCGAGGCCGGCGAGATCATTCAGGGATTTGCGGTGGCGCTGAAATGCGGCGCGACCAAAGCACAATTCGACGCCACCATCGCCATCCATCCGACCGCGGCGGAAGAGTTCGTCACGATGCGCGAGAAGGTCTAGCCTCAGGCGCCGTCGGGTTCGCGCGGCGTGAGATGCGGATTAGGCGGCAGGTTCAGCACTTCATGGCCGAAGTGCTCGCATAGATACTCGATAATGTCGCGCATCGAGACCACGCCGATTGGCCGTCCGCCATCGACGATCGGAATGTGCCGGAAGCCCTCGATCACCATGTGATTGAGCGCGAAAGCGACGCCGGCGCTGCCCGGCAGCGTCACCGGATCGCGCGTCATGTAGCCCGAGACCGGCGTGCGTTCGATGTTGAGCGGATTGCCCGCCACCTTCATCAGCACGTCGCGCTCGGTGAAGATTCCGAGGAGCCGACCGTCGCCGACGATCAGCACGTAACCGCGCCGCTGCTCGCGCATCAGGCGCAGCGCATCCGCCAGCGTCGCGTCGGGCCCCACGATCAACGGCGGGTCGCGCAGCACCATCGCGAGCGTCTCTTCGCTGAGCGCGGATTCGAGGTCAGGCCCGGGCCGTTCCTCGCTTAAAACCCGATCGAGTTCCGTGTCGTCCATCTCGAACCCTCCGACGGACAGGCAATACCGCGAACCTAGACCCGCTGCCGGCCGGATGGCAAGCGGCGGCTACTTGTTGGCCTGCGGCGGCGGACCGCTTAGCGGCGCGATGCGGCATGGAAACGCGCGCAGCGGCCATGCGCCCATCACCGGATCGCAGGCGTTGGGGTCGTTGTCGATACACGCGTTGATGCTGGTTTCGAGCACACCGTAAAACGACGGCGCGGCCGCCTCGCCCTCCGGATACCACCATCGATCGGCCTGCACGACCCGCGCATGGACCACGTCGGTCAGATGCGCGCGATGAGCCACACGGCCGACCGGCGTTTCGATCGCAATCCAGTCACCATCGCAAATGCCGGCGGCGGCGGCCGTCTCGGGATGAACCTGTGCGATCGGGTCCGGGAAGCGCTTGCGGAACGCGGCGGCCTGCTGAGCGTTTTGATGGAAGCCTTCGATCACGCGTCCGCCGGTCGTCAGCACCAGCGGGAACTCGCGCGCGTGATCGCGAAACAGTTGCGATTCCTCGTAAGCCGGCAGCGAATCGACGCCGAAGCGATCGAGCAGCTCGGACCGCAGTTCGATCTTGCCGCTGACCGTGCCGTACGGCCGCTGGCCGTCGCCGAAGCTCAGGTTCGGATCGCGCCACGGTCCGCGCCGCGACGCCAGTTCATCGAAGCTAATGCCGGCCGGCTTGAGCCATTGATCCCATAGCTGCTCGACGCGCTCCGGCCATTCCGCGGCCTGATCGAGCCGCCGTCCGAGATCGCGCCAGAGTTCGTAGTCCGCGCGATGACCGAATTCAGCGGGGATGGCCGCTTCGTTCGCCTCGGCGAAGTCGCCGATCATCCCGAGGAACGCGAAGCCCTGTGAGAAAAACGGCTTCTCGAGCCAATGGGCGGCGGGCAGCAGGTAGTCAGCGAGCACCGCGGCGGGACTCTTGAACAGATCGTGCGCGACGAACAGCTCGAGATTCGGATGCCTCAGCGCGGCGGCGACCTTGTGCGCATTGGGGCTCCCGCCGAACGGATTGTGATACTGCGTGATCAACGCCTTCACCGGATAAGGCTTCTGCTCCGTGATCGCATCCCACAACAGCGGCTCATGGGCGGACGTGAAGATGCTGAACACGTGGCGTTGGCCGAACCAGGCGCGGCCCAGCGCATCGGCGAACTGGCGATAGCCCTCGCCATTCAGCAGCGTGAAGCGATCGCCGCCAAGACGCTTGTCGCGCTGACTATCCGGCAATCGATCCATCAGGATGGCGTCGCCGTTGGCGACGATCTTGCGCGGCGGACCGATCACCATGTGCCCGCCGCGCCGGTTCAGATTGCCCGTGATCGCGACGATCGAGGCGAGCGCGCGCGCCGCCTGCACCGACGTCGCACCGATCTGGCATAACCCGTTGCCCGGCCCGAGGATCGCAGGCCCGGACTTCGCGAAGGTTCGCGCCGATTCGACGATCAGCGACTCCGGCACCCAGGTGAGCTCGGCAACGCGCGCCGGCGGGTATTCGGCCGCGCGCTCGCGCAGCGCTTCGAAGCCGATGGTCTCGCCGGCCACGAATTCGCGATCGTAGAGACCTTCGCTGATGATCACGTTGAGCCATCCGAGCGCCAGCGCGCAGTCGCTGCCCGGGCGCAACTGTACGAAGAGATCGGCCTGGCGCGCTTCGAGCGTGCGAATCGGATCGACCACGATCAGCTTCGTGCCCGACCGCATCGCCGCCACGATCTGCCGCCATGCCAGCGGCTTGCCGGCCGAGGGACGAAATCCCCACAGCACCACGCATCCGGTGACGCCGGGAATCGGCGGCGTGAAGCCGCTCGGACCCCATCCGGAGGTCAGCGCCTCGCCGATCGCGATCGGTCCGGTGCAGACCTTATCCTGCCCGACCATGTTGGGGCTGCCGAGCAGGTTGAGGAACCGCTCGCCCATCCCCCAGTCCGCGCCGTGGAGCGTGCCGGTCGAAACCGCGATGGACTCCGGGCCGTAGGTGTCGCGCAACTCGCGGAGCTTGCCCGCGATCTCATCGAGCGCCTGGTCCCATTCAATCCGCTGCCATCGATCTTGGCCGCGCGCGCCCACGCGCTTGAGCGGCCAATGGATGCGGTCGGGACGATAGTGGAACTCAGCAGCGTGCGTGCCTTTGACGCAGATGAAGCCCCGGCTGACGGGATGCTCCTTGTCGCCGGCAATCTCGACCACGCGTCCGTTCTCGACCCGCACGATCACGCCGCATTGCTGGCTGCACGCGACGCATACGACCGGCTTCACCGCCGCGCCATTGCGCGCCTGGTTCGCGAGAGACATAAGGCCTCCTTTCGCCGCCGATCACGATTCTCGGCCATCGCGAGGGTCTCAAGCAACCGGCAAAATTCGCCGATCCTCGCATCGAACGGAACCGTGGCGTGCCATCGTTCAGGAAGACATCATCGCTAGGCGAAAAATCGGCGCACTTTAACGGCTTCAAACTCCCCATCACCGGAAGCTGGCATGCAGACATCCCTGCGTCGCCATGATAATCTTCAATGCTTGCCGTTATTTAACGGCCCGAGGGAGCATTCGATGAGCCAGAAGCGCGTGGGTCGCGTCGTCAGCAGGGTTGCGCAGTCGAAATGGCGGGGGATTTTGGCCGTGAGCGGAACTGTGGCCGCGATACTCGCGCTAATCGTCGCCATCCCTGGAGCGCCACGCGCCCAGGAGACCGCCGACTCCAATCCCAACAAGGTCCTCGCCACCGTCGGCAATCATAAGATCACCGAGGGCGAAGTCGATCAGGAGATCAAGCCGCAGCTCGCCTCGATCCAGAACCAGATCTACCAGGCGCGCCGCGAGGCTATCGACAAGCTCGCTGACAAGTACCTGGTCGATCAGGCCGCCAAAAAGGCGCACATGACGCCTGACGAGTACATGAAGAAGCAGCTCGCCGGCAAGTCACAGACCGTCACCGATAAAGAGGCGAAAGCGTTCTACGATCAGTACAAAAGCCGTATCCAGCAGCCCTACGACCAGATCAAGACGCGGCTGATCGCAGCACTGCAGCGGCGCAACGATCAGCAGGCGCGCCAGCAGATTCTCGCCAACCTTCGCGAGCAGAACAAACTCAAGGTGATGATCGAGCCGCCGCGGATGAAGATCGCGACCGCGGGCTATCCGTCGGTCGGCCCCAACGACGCGCCCGTGACGGTGGTCGAGTTCGCCGATTTCCAATGCCCTTATTGCAAGCGTTCCGAGGACACCATCAAGGAACTGCAGAAGGAATACGGCGACAAGATGCGCCTGGTGTTCGTGGATTTCCCGCTGAGCTTCCATCAGTATGCCTTTCAGGCCGCAGAGGCATCGCATTGCGCGGCGGAGCAGGGCAAGTTCTGGCAATATCACGATGAGCTGTTCAAGGATCAGTCGAAGCTCGATACCAAGGATCTGAAGGCCGCGGCGGCTCGGCTCGGGCTCAACACGAAACAGTTCGATGCCTGCCTCGACCAGCACAAGTACGCCGACCAGGTGCGTAAGGAGCAGAGCGAAGGCGCGGCGGCGGGGGTCGATGGCACGCCGGGGTTCTTCATCAACGGCCGCTCTCTGACCGGCGCGCAGCCGACCCAGGCGTTCGAAACCATGATCAACGAGGAGCTGGCCAACGGCGGGCAACAGCGCACCGCCTCCGCGAAAAAGGGCGACGCCGGCTAAGAAGCCGGGTTTGGATGCTGCGTTCGATACGGGCGGCCGATTCGGCCGCCCGTTTTTTTACAGACGTCCCCAGAAAGCGAAGGCGACCGCGGCCATGATACAGACGAACGCCATCGCGTAGTTCCATTTGACGGATTCGCCGAGATACAAATACGCAAATACCGCGAAGACCACGAGCGTAACGCATTCCTGGATTATCTTCAGTTGGTAGCCGCTGAACTCGCCGAAGCCGATCCGGTTCGCCGGCACTTGGAAGCAGTATTCGAAAAAAGCGATGCCCCAGCTAACGAGGATCACCTTGTAAAGCGGCGCCGAGCGGTACCGCAGATGGCCGTACCAGGCGACAGTCATGAAAGTATTGGAGACGGTGAGCAGCAGCACGGTAAGCATGACCGTCGATGGTATCAGCGGCCGCCGCGATTAGTCATCAACTGGTTCGCCTCGATGTGCGAGATCAGGCCGCGCGTGAACGCGGCGTAGCTGCCTTTTTTGATCAGCTCTTCGGCAACGCGGCGCGTCGTGGTCATCGCGGCGCGCGCGGGACCCGAGGCGGTGCTGGCGCGGCGCACTTCGAGCTTTTCGAGCACGTTTGGCGGCGGCATCCCTTCCCAGATCATCACGCTCAGCGGACCGTCGAGCGCCTTGAGCTCGTTGAGGGTGCGGCCGTAGCCGCCCTCGATATCCGCGCTGAGGGGACCTGGACGGCGCGGGCGATGCGATGGGTGGCGTCGATCATCTCGTTGCGTGGCGCCGCTTCGCCATCGGGATAACCGAGCGAGACGGCGCCGCCGCCGCTGGTGGTCGCGATGGCGGGAAAGCCGGCGTCTTCGAAAATTCGCGCGCTCGCGGCATCCCAGGCATTGGGGAGAATCAGAATACGAGGTCCGTTATGGAGTCGCCGAAACTTTGCCGCTTTTTCGTTTTGCGCTCCCGAGATCGCCGTTTGATCGCCTCTTTTGTCGAGCAGATAACCATTTGACAACTATCGATACGGATAGAAAACAAAAAACCCCACTGAAAGTATGAACAGCACCCACAGGCCGGGGCGGACTTCGCGGGCGCGGCCGGTCACCAGCTTGAACATCGGATGAAGCACGAAGCCGGCGGTGATGCCGACCCCGATGTTGTAGCTGAAGCTCATGAGCGCGATCACAACGAACGCCGGGATCAACTCGGTCGGATCGTTGAAATCGATCCGCACGACCGGCGCGACCATCATCGTGCCGACCACCACCAGCGCCGGACCGAACGCCTGCGGTGGAATCGCGGTCACGAGTGGCGCAAAAAAGAGCGATGCCGCGAAAAGCATCGCGACGACCACCGCCGTCAGCCCGCTCCGTCCGCCGACGCTTACCCCCGCCGCCGATTCGACGTATGCGCCCGCGGTGGTCGTGCCGACGAGTGCGGCGAATGTCGTCGCGAGTGCATCGGCCATCATCGGCCGCTCGATGCCCGGTAAATTACCGGCAGCATCGAGCAGTCCCGCGCGTTCGGACACGCCCACCAGCGTGCCCATCGTGTCGATCAACGCCATCACGAAAATCGTCAGCAGCACGCCGAAGAAGCCCCACGTCAGCGCGGCGCTCAAATCGAGCTTCATCATGATCGGCGCGGGATTCGGCGGTATCCCGAGGATCGAAGCCGGTGCCCGCGCGACGCCAGTCTCGAAGGCGACCATCGAGGTGCCGAGAATTCCGAGCAGGATGGCACCCGGAACGCGCCGCAGGATGAGAATCGCGATCAGCGCGAAGCCGAATACGGCGACCGCCACCGGCGTCGAGGTGATGGCGCCGATCCTGACCGGCGCGCCGGGCACGCCGAGCGCGATGATGCCCGATTCGTTGAGTCCGACGAAAGTGAGGAAGAGCCCGATTCCGACCGCGAAGCTGAAACGCAGGCTGGGCGGCACCGCTTCGACCATCCACTCCCGCACGCGCGCGATCGTAAGCGCTGCGAAGAGAACGCCCGCGATGAACACGGCGCCGAGCGCAGTCTCCCATCGATAGCCGAGTTGACGCACGACGGTGTAGGCGACAAACGCATTCTCGCCCATGTAGGGGGCAATCGCGAACGGACGGTTCGCGTAGAGACCCATGATCAGCGTGCCGACGATCGCGGTGAGGATAGTCGCGACCATCGAAGGACCTTCGGGGATGCCCGCGGCTTTCAGCACCGCCGGATTCACCGCGATGATGTAAGACATCGTGACGAAAGTGGTCACGCCCGCCATCAGCTCGCGTTCGGGCGTGGTGCCGAGCACATCAAGGTCGAAGAAATGCGTTAGCGCGCGCCTCATCCTGAGCCCCTGGGAACGGTATGCGACGCCTGAGTAACACGGTGGGCGATGGCATCGCCAGAGATCGTTTACGGCCTTAACGAAATCTTCTGTCCTTATCCCGCGAGCGGGCGCGGCGATTTGCGCCGATGCGTCGGGTGAATCAGAATGATTCGAATTCAACCAAATTGCAGGTCAAGATGGCGGAACCGGCAGAGAAGACCAAAAACGCCCGTGGCTTGCCGCAGAGGCAAATCACGCTCGCAGTCGATATCGGCGGTACGGGCACCAAAGCGCAAATCCTCGACGGCGACGGCAAGCCGATGGGCGAACGCCTCCGAGTCCCGACGCCTCATCCCGCGACGCCGCGCGCGCTTCTGAAAGCGATCCGCAAGCTCGCGAATGAGGCGGGCGAGTTCGATCGCGTCTCGGTTGGATTTCCCGGCGTGGTAAAAAACGGACGCATCTATACCGCACCGAACCTCAGCAAAAAGTGGAAAAATGTGCGCCTCGATAAGCTGCTCGAGCGCAAGCTCGATCGGCCGGTGCGGGTCGCCAATGATGCGGACGTCCAGGGGCTCGGCGCGATCGTCGGCAAAGGCATCGAACTGGTCATCACGCTAGGCACCGGCTTCGGCTCGGTCATCTTTGCAAACGGCACGCGAATTCATCTGGAGCTCGGGCACGCGCCGTTCCACAAAGGCAAGACCTACGAAGAGGAACTGGGGATTAAGGCGCTCAAGAAAAAGGGCAAGCGCAAATGGAACAAGCTGCTGCGCGAGGCGATCGATGATCTTGCGACCACCTTCAACTACGATCGGCTCTACATCGGGGGCGGCAACGCGCGGCATATCAGCTTCGCGCTGCCGAAGAACGTCAGGATCGTGAGCAACGAGGATGGGCTGCTGGGCGGAATCAAGCTGTGGGAGGAAAATCTTCCGTTTGTTCAACCGGAACCGCCGATTGCCACGATCGCAAATACGCGCCGCCGCAAAGCATCCGCGAAAGCGGCCGAGGGCCAACCTCAACCGATCCGGCCGTCAGGCTTTGACAAGCGCGCGGCCGACGGAGCACAATCCATCTAAAGGGCCCCTGCCAAGGAGAGAACGATGATTTGGACGAAACCCGAATTTGTCGAGCTCAGGTTTGGTTTCGAAGTCACGATGTACATCTGGAACCGCTGAGCAAGCCGACCTCCGGGCGCGGAGCGCTTCGCTTCGCGCCTGAACTTCTCTCCGAATCTCTGGTATCGAGATCGGCGGCCTCTGAATCGCATCATCTCATCGCAATACGGCGGTGAGTATTTCGTGAAAATCCTGGTTTTGGGATCGGCTGCGGGCGGCGGCTTTCCGCAATGGAACTGTAATTGCCGCAACTGCCGCGGCGTGCGCGATGGAAGCATACGGGCGCGGCCGCGGACGCAATCTTCGATCGCGGTCAGCGCCGACTCGATCAACTGGGTCCTGATCAACGCCTCGCCCGATATCCTGACGCAGATTCGCTCGCTTCCGCAGCTTCATCCGAGGCGCCGGCCGCGCGACGCCCGATTTCGCGGGGTCATCCTCGTTGACAGCCAGATCGATCACACGACGGGCTTGCTGATGCTCCGTGAAGGCGAGCCGCTCAAAATTTACAGCACGGCAAACGTACGCGAAGATCTCGCGACCGCCAATCCGATCTTGCGCGTGCTGGAAAGCTACTGCGGCGTCGAATGGCGCCCCGTGCCGATCGAGCCGGGACGCGGCTTCGACATCGAGGATGTCGACGATTTGCATTTCACCGCGCTGCCCGTTGCCGGCAAGGCGCCGCCCTATTCGCCGCATCGCGAGTCGCCGGAGCCGGGCGACAATATCGCGCTGGTGATCACGGATCGGCGCAGCGGAAAATCCGCATTCTACGCGCCGGGCCTCGCCGAAGTGGACGATCGGATCGCGGCAGCGATGAGCCGCGCGGACTGCGTATTGGTCGATGGCACGTTTTGGACGGACGATGAAATGATCCGCCAGAGCGTCGGGCGCAAACGCGCCGCCGAGATCGGCCATCTGGCTCAATCGGGAAGCGACGGAATGCTGGCGCATCTGGCGCGGCTCGAAAATCCGCGCAAGGTGCTAATCCACATCAACAATACAAATCCGATTTTGGATGAAGACTCGGCCGAGCGCCGCGCCGTGGCCGAGGCGGGCATCGAAGTCGCCTTTGACGGAATGGAAATTGATCTGGTCTGATCCGCTGCCCGGCGCGGGACGATTGGCGCTATCATGAAGACGAGGATCTGAGCGATGTCGGATGCGGAACGCGACGCGTGGAGCCGCGATGAATTCGAGCGGCAACTGCGCGCTAAAGAGCGCGGCTACCACGTTCATCATCCGTTTCACATTTTGATGAACGAGGGGAAGCTCACGCCCGATCAGATTCGCGGATGGGTTGCGAACCGGTTCTATTATCAGGCAAACATCCCGCTGAAGGACGGCGCGATTTTGTCGAATTGTCCGGACCGCGAAGTTCGGCGCGCGTGGATTCAACGAATCATCGATCAGGACGGAACGGCGGGCGAGGAGGGCGGCATCGAAGCATGGATTCGGCTGGGCGAGGCTTGCGGAATCGATCGCGCGGAGCTGGTGAGCTTTCGCCGCGTGCTGCCGGGGGTCCGCTTCGCCGTCGATGCGTACGTGAATTTCGCGCGCACACGCCCGTGGCAGGAAGCGGTTTGCTCGTCACTCACGGAACTCTTCGCCCCGCAAGCGCATCGGGATCGCCTCGCGAACTGGCCCGTCCATTATAAATGGATCAAGCCCGAAGGGCTTCAATATTTTCAGATGCGGCTGTCACAGGCGCGCCGCGACGTCGAGCACGGGTTGGAGATAACGCTGAAACATTTCACGACGCGCGCGCTGCAGGAGCGGGCGCTCGAGATCCTTCAGTTCAAACTCGACGTGCTCTGGTCGCTGCTCGACGCCGTGCATCGGGAATACTGCGGAACGTGATGATGGCCGCGCGCGAGCAAGTGCGTCCCGACGATGTGCCGATGCTCTCGGCCGGCACGCGCATCCAGTGGGAGCCCGCGCAGAATGCGCACGTACTGCTCTATCCGGAGGGGATGGTGAAGCTCTCGCAGAGCGCGGCCGAGATTTTGAAGCGCGTTGACGGGGCGTCAACCGTTGACGGCATCGTGGCGAGCCTGCAGCAGGCTTTTCCCGGCGCGGAACTCCGGGCCGACGTTTTGGAATTCATCGCGATCGCGCGCGCGCGAGGCTGGATTGGAATCAAAGATCGATAATCCGCTGTGGCTGCTCGCAGAGCTGACCTATCGATGTCCGCTGCATTGCGTCTTCTGCTCGAACCCGATCGACTACGCCCGCTCCGGCCCCGAACTTACTACCGACGCCTGGCTCCGCGTGCTGCGCGAGGGGCGCGAGCTGGGCGCGGTGCAACTCGGCTTTTCGGGTGGCGAACCGCTGGTGCGCGATGATCTCGAGATACTGGTGCGCGAAGCTCACGCGCTCGGCTATTACGTCAATCTCGTCACCTCGGGCATCGGTCTCGACGAGCGTCGAATCGCGGCGCTTCGCGAAGCCGGGCTTGATCATATCCAACTGAGCTTCCAGGACTCGACCCGCGAGCTGAACGATTTTCTTAGCCACACCCGCACCTTCGACCTCAAGCATCGCATCGCGCGCCTCATCAAAGATCAAGGCTACCCGATGGTGCTGAACGTGGTGCTGCATCGGTACAACCTCGATCACATTGAAACAATCCTCGAGATGGCCGAGCGCCTCGAAGCTGAATACCTGGAGCTTGCGAACACGCAGTATTACGGCTGGGCCTTTCTGAATCGACGATTCCTGCTGCCGAGGCGCGCTCAGATCGAGCATGCCGAAGTGGTCGTGAATCGGTTTCGGGCGCGAGTCGGAGGGAGGATGCGGGTTTACTTCGTCGTGCCCGACTATCTGGAGAAACGTCCGAAGCCCTGCATGAACGGATGGGGCAGCGTGTTCCTCGCCATCACCGCCGACGGCCGTGCGTTGCCGTGTCACGCGGCGCGGATGATCCCGGGCCTCGACTTTCCGAGTGTCCGCGAATCCGACCTGAGATCGATCTGGTATGAATCGGCGGCTTTCAACGCGTTTCGCGGTTTCGACTGGATGAAAGAGCCATGCCGTTCGTGTCCGGAGCGGCTCAAGGATTTCGGCGGATGTCGATGCCAGGCGTATCTGTTGAGCGGGGACGCGTCGAATGCCGATCCGGTCTGTGATCTCTCTCCGCATCATGACAAGGTCCTCGCCGCGCTCGATGAAGCTGCGCGCGCTTCCGCCGGCGGGCCGGAGCCGTACTTTCGCGACGATCGGAACTCGCGCTCTTTGAGCGCGAAATAAGGTGGCGCTGTCCTTCGATCCGGCTACGCTCCGCATCCCCGTCGAGGCCGCGACGCTCGACAACGGCCTCCGCGTCGTAGCGCATCGCGATCGCAAATCGCCGATTGTCGCGGTGCATATCGCCTACCGTGCGGGCTCGCGCGAAGAGCCGCCGGGCAAACACGGACTCGCGCATCTCTTTGAGCATCTGATGTTCTCGGGCAGCGAGCATTTGCCGGAGAATTTTTTCATCCCGATGGAACGTATCGGCGCCGCCTCGATCAACGCACACGCCGCGGACGATTACGCCGCCTACTTCGCAACCGTTCCGGTGGCTGCGCTCGATTATGCGCTCTGGATGGAGGCCGAGCGGATGAGCTGTCTTGCGGCCGCTTTGAACCAGGCCGCGCTCGATCGGCAGCGCGAGATTGTCGGCAACGAACTGCTTCAACGCGCGGCGGAACCGTACGGGCGGGCCGCGAGCCTGATTCGCCGTGACAGCTACCCGCCTGGTCATCCGTACGCTCATCATCCGTATGGAGTGCTTGAGGACCTCGACAACATCTCTCTCGATGATGTGCTCCGGTGGTACGAGACGCACTACCATCCGGCGAACGCGACGCTCGTGATCGCCGGCGATATCGAGCCGCGCGATGCGATCGAAAATGCGCGCCGCCGCTTCGGGCCGCTCGCGAGCGGCCCCGTCGATTCGCAAAACGTGACCGGGGCCGCGCCTGCGAGCGAAGCTCGATTGACGCTTTACGATGAGCATGCCCCACCACGGCTCTATCGCATCTGGAACGCGCCCGGCATCGCGTCGATGGAGTGTGCGGAGATGGAGCTGGCGTGTGAGATTTTTGCCGGCGAATCGTCCTCACTGCGGAAGTGGATGATCGAGGAGACCGGCCTGGCCATTAATGTCTCAATCGAGTTCCAGAAGCGGGAACTTGGATCGCAGGTCATCCTGAGCGCGATTGCCGCGCCGGTTTCGCGTCTTTCCGATCTGGAATCGGAGTTGGATGCCGCGCTGTCGCGGTTTCTCGGCGAGATCGCCTCGGAACAGGATTGCGCTTCGGCCAAGGCGCGGATCGTGACGCGCTTTCTCAGGGACATGGAGCGGGTTGGCGGCCGGTCCGGCAAAGCCGATCGGATTGCGACGTTGGATCTCGCGACTGGCGATCCAAATTTCGTCGGTGCGCATCTGGAGCGCTTGGCATCGCTCGATTCACGCCAGGTAGTTGAAAGCGCGGCACGATGGCTCGGGGGCGGCGGCTCTTCCGAAATTTCTTTGCGGCAGCGCGACGAACCTCGATTGCGAGCGGGCCGATCAAGAGACACGATTCCGCCGGCGGCGCCGAGCGCGCCGGCGTTTCGATGGCCTCATGTCGCACACGCCGAACTGGACAACGGCCTGCGCGTCATCGCCGGCCAACGCCCGGGCACGCGAATGGTCGAGTTGCGGCTCGTCATAGGGCACGGCGCGGCGTCGGATGATCTTAATGAATCTGGATTGGCCGGCGTTGCGATGCGTCTGTTGGGCCGCATTCGCATGGAAGAGAACGAGGGCGACCTCGCGAATGCTTTGGCGCGTGACGGTTCGACCTTTCGAGCGCGAGCGACCCTTGATGGCTCGAGCATCGAAATTTCAACATTGCCGGACCGTCTCGCCGACGTCTTTGCTTTTCTGAAGCGCGCGGTGACGACGCGTGAATTCGATGAGTCGGATCTCGCTCGCGCGAAGTCCGATGCCATCGCCTCCATCCGCGACGAAGCCGCACGGCCATCTGATCTGGCGCTACGAGTGTTCCCCCGGCTCGCCTATCCTGACAATCATCCCTACGCTCAACCATTCAGCGGTTCCGGTACCGAAGAAGGCGTTGCGCGCGTGACGGTTGAGCGAGTGAAGGACTTTTACTCGCGTGCGATGTGCGCGAATCGTGCGACGGTGATCGCGATCGGCCCGTTCGAGGCGAGCGAGATGGTTGCACAGATCAAGCGAGTTCTCGGAGACTGGCGGCCCTCGTCAGAGTCGTCGACGCAGCCGCCGCCGATTCCGAAGTTCGAGCGGCGTCGCTCCGAAGCAATTTCCTTGATTGACCGCCGCGGGATGCCGCAGGCCGCGATTTTCGCCGCTCTCGCCTTGCCGCCGCATCGGGATCCGGACATCGACGGGCTCGTCGTAGCCGATGCGATCCTCGGCGGGACCTTCAACTCGCGGCTGAATCTGGCGTTTCGTGAACAGTCGGGATGGTCGTACGGCGCGTATTCTCGAATGTTTCACGCACGGCACGGCGGGCTATGGATCGCCTACAGCTTCGTTCGTCGCGATCGCGTCCCGGCGGCGATCGAGGAGATGCGGCGGCAGCTTCCCATCGCTACGCAAGGCCATCCTATCGACGACCTGGAATTCGCGTCCGCCCGCGATCATCTCATCGCGACTCTACCCGCAAGGTACGAGACAAATGCCCAGCTTGCCGATGCATTGCAGGAGGCGGTCCTGCACGATTTGCCGGATGATTACCATGCCAACTTCGCGTCCCGGGTGGCGCGCTTGCACCCGCATGATTTCAGGGCCGAATGTGCGCGTTGGATCAATGAAGCCAACATCACGTGGATCGTCATCGGCGAGGCCGAGCGGCTGCGGGCCGAGATGCTCGATCGGCTTTAACACGCGGCGCCCAATCTCACCGCTTCAGTCAGGATTCCTTGACGTCGTCGGCGGCTTTGTACTAGTCCGAGTCATGCGGACAAGGTGATGCGGGACGTGAGGCATTGCCGCCGGGCCCGCCCCGCGCATTCGATCGAAATTGCATAGCGGTAATGACAATCGGCAGCGATTGAGAACGCCTTTGCAATTGACTGATGGGGGAGCGATGAAAGCCAACAACATCCATCGTGGTTCGATCGTTTCGATCATCGTCGCCTGCCTGCTCTCCATTTCCACCCTGGCTCTCGCCGATCCGACGCTGGAGCAGATGTCGACTGACGCGAAGCAATGGGTGATGCCTGGCGGGAACTACTCCGTCACGCGCTTCAGCAAGCTGAATCAGATAACGTCGGCGAACGCGAAAAACCTGCAAGTTGCGTGGACGATGTCAACCGGTACGCTGCGCGGTCATGAGGGCCAGCCGGTGGTTATCGGCAACATGATGTACTTCGAGAGCGCCTATCCCAATTACGTCTTCGCCGTCGATCTCGACGATGTCGGGCGGATGGTATGGAAGTTCGAGCCGCCGAAAAATCCCGATGCGCCGCCGGTCGCATGCTGCGATGTCGTCAACCGCGGCGTCGCCTACGCCGACGGCAAGGTGATTGCGAGCATCCTCGACGGGCATATCTACGCGCTCGACGCAAAAACCGGGAAAGTGATCTGGTCGGCGGTTAACGCCGATCCGCTGAAGGGACAGACGGTTACCGCCGCGCCCCTGGTCGTCAAGGACAAGGTGATCATCGGCGTTTCAGGGGGCGAGTTTGGCGTCCTCGGCTACCTGAGCGCGTTCGATCTGAACACCGGAAAACTCGTATGGCGCGCGTACAGCGCCGGTCCGGACGAAGGGATGCTCTTCGATCCGCAAAAGACGATTAACGGTAATCTGCAAAAGCCGGTCGGCAAGGATTCGAGTGTCAGCACGTGGCAGGGCGATGAGTGGAAACTCGGCGGCGGCACGACCTGGGGATGGTATTCATACGATCCCAAGCTCGACCTGCTCTACTATGGCACCGGAAATCCGGGCAGTTGGAATCCGACTCAGCGGCCGGGCGACAACCGCTGGTCGATGAGCATCATTGCGCGCAATCCCGATACGGGCGTGGCAGCATGGGCATTCCAGATGACGCCGCACGACGGATGGGACTACGACGGCGTCAATGAAAACATCATCGTTGACCTCAATGTGAAGGGGAAGACGGTCCCCTGCATAGTGCACTTCGACCGCAATGGCTACTGCTGGGTGTTGGATCGCCGCAATGGCAAGCTGGTTGCCGTTCACAAATACGATCCGACGGTCAACTGGGCCAAAAGTATAGATCCTGAAACCGGAAAGCCGGAAGTCGATCCTTCGAAAATGACGAAGGCGGGCGTCAACGTGAAAAACATCTGTCCCGCGGCGGAAGGCGACAAGGACGAGCAGCCTGCATCGTACGATCCAATTACACGGCTGTTTTACGTGCCGACTAATCATATTTGCATGGATTACCAGGCGTTCGACGTGAAGTATAAGGCTGGGTTTCCTTTCGTCGGCGCGATTCTGAATATGTATGCCGCCTCGCCCGACGTGCGCGGCCGCTTCATCGCCTTCGACGCGATCACCGGCGATACCAGGTGGGCGATCAATGATCGGTTCCAGGATTGGTCCGGAGTGCTCACGACCGCCGGCGGTGTCGCATTTTATGGCACGCTCGACGGCTGGTTTCGCGCGGTCGATCTGAAAAGCGGTAAAATTCTGTATCAATTCAAATGCCCTTCCGGCATCATCGGTAATCCGATTACCTATATGCACAAGGGCAAGCAGTACGTGGCCGTGCTGACCGGTGTCGGAGGATGGGCGGCGATTGGCTTGGCCGCCGGCCTGACCAAGGGCAGCGAAGGTCTCGGCGCCGTTGGTCTGACGGCATCGCTCGGCGACTACACGAACCTCGGCGGTACCCTGATGGTATTTGCCGTCAGATGACTCAGGTGATCGCGATTTGGCTCGAGTTCTGCGATCGGCGGTGTCGCCCGTGCGGCATTTGAGGTTGATCAACTGTTTCGTTTTGAGCTTTGCGCTCGGACTGATCTCCATCAACGGCATAGCGTGGGCCGCAACCCTCAAAGTCTGCGCCGATCCGGACTACATGCCTTACTCGGATAAAGCGGGCGAAGGCTTCGAGAACAAGATCGCAGAACTTGTCGCGAAGTCCCTGAACTCGCAACTTGCCTACGATTGGGCGAGTTATCGCGGCAATGGCGGCTTTAGTGAGTTCCTTTCCAGGACGCTGGATGCCGGCAAGTGCGACGTCGTGATCGGCATTCCGTACGGCAGCCAGGAGGAGCTTACGACTGACCCGTACTACGCCTCTTCCTATGTTTTCATTTTCAAGAAGGGACGCGGTTACGATGTCGAGAACATGGACTCCGCGATCCTCAGGAAGGTGAAGCTGGGCTTCGAAGAAGGCACGCCGCCTCAGGACGGACTCAAGATTCGCGATCTGATCTTCGATGCCGAGGCTTTTCACGTAGGCGACGATGCGGGTATCTCGCCGGGCTCGATGCTGGAGGCGGTGCAAAACGGCCGCATCGACGTCATGATCACCTGGGAGCCTGCAATTGGCTATTTTTTGAAGAATTATTCCGATCTGCGGGTGGTGCGGGTGCCCAACACGCGAGCGATGGGTTCGCCGGAGCAGTACATGTTTTCGATCGCGATGGGCGTCAGAAAAAACGATGAGCCGCTATGCGCGAAGCTCAACCGCGTGATCGCTGCGCATAAAGCGGAAATCCGGGATATACTCGACCGGTTCAACGTTCGGTTGTACCCGGCTGCCACCGATAACCCCTGAAAGAGTGCTGCCGATTTTTGCTTCGAGCGAACCTTTCCCGTTGTACGAATGGAACTCGAAGTAACGGATCTCTTCCGTTGCTCATCGGCCTGCTTTTCGGTTTGCCGCTCGCTCTTCTGGCGGGGGCGTCGCCCGGGGCGGAGAGCGCGCCGAGCGCGCTGCAACTTGCACAGCAGCAGGACTGCTTCTCGTGTCACGCGATCGACCACGACGTGGTTGGTCCGGCGTGGCTGAAGATCGCGCAGACCTACGACGGCCAGCCGCAGGCCGCCACGATTCTGACTTTCAAGGTGCTCAATGGCGGCGCGGGACATTGGGGTTCTGTTCCGATGCCGGCGCATCCGAAGCTGAGCGAGGCGGATGCAAAGCAAATCGTCAAATGGATACTCTCGCTGAAGGGCAATCTCCGAAAAGAACCAACGACTACCTACACCTACAAGGACGAAAGCGGCAAACCTGTAACGGTGGATTTCAAGATATTCAACGATAAGCATCAGGTGACTGACAATGTATTTTCAGGCTACGAAAAGTACGATTCCTACTGCTATCGTTGCCACGGTCCCGACGCCGTAGGCGGCGAGTATGCTCCCGATTTACGGAAATCGATCGCCAACGGAATGAACCGGCGCGATTTTTTCATCGTTGCGATGGAAGGTAGAAAGGACAAAGGGATGCCGGACTGGGCAGGCTTCTTTACCGCCGACGAAATGGAGCAGATCTACGAATACGTGAAGGCGCGACAGCTCGGAGTCATCGGTCCGGGCCGGCCGCGGTCGGCCGGAGACTGAGTTTCGGAGGAAATCGATGCCACATTCAGACGCTGTAACGGTCGCGATTGTCGGCACCGGTGAAATGGGCACGGCCATCGGCCGCCGCCTGCGAGAGTACGGCGCGCACGTGCGAACCTCGCTCGCCGGAAGGAGCGCGGCAAGCGCGGGACGCGTCGAGCGCGCCGGAATCGAGGTCAGGAACAACGACCGCGAATTGATCGCGGGCGCCGACTTTCTCCTTTCGATAGTCCCCCCATCGCAGGCCTTCGCGGTTGCCGAGCGATTTGTCAAACCTCTCACTGAGGCGTACGCGAAACCCGTGTTTGTAGAGTGCAATGCGGTTTCGCCGGCCACGCTCGATCGGATTGCAAAAGTGTTGGAAACCACCGGATGCCGCTTCATCGATGCCGGCATTATCGGCGGTCCGCCGCCGGCCCGACGCGACCCGGACACCCGAAGGACCGTGATCTATGCATCGGGCAAGGACGCCGCCCTGCTAACGCAACTTGGTTCTCACGGTCTCGAGATTGCGTTGCTGGATGAAAGGATCGGATCGGCCTCAGCATTTAAGATGTGCTACGCGGGGATCACAAAAGGGCTAACGGCGCTCAGTTCAGTCATGATTCGAGCGGCTGCCCGAAACGATCTCGCAAACGCACTCTATTCAGAATTGCTCCAGAGCCAGCCCGAGATCCTGAAACTGCTCTCTCGACGAGTTCCCGACATGCTGCCCAAGGCTTATCGATGGATCGGCGAGATGCAGGAGATAGCCCGATTTCTTTACGACGATCCGGCGGGCGTCAACATCTTCAACGGCGCAGAACAGGTCTACAAGCTGATCGCCGCAGAGATGGAGCGGGCTGAAGGTGAAAAGGGCGGCGAGATCCCAACCCTTCTGAAATTTTTCGAGAACCCCGACTCGAAAAGGTAAATATCTCGGCGAACCCGTCGGGTTTCTCACCTCGTCGGCATTCAATATACTTAATGTCTCGTGCATCGATTCGGAGCCTCAGTACCGGAGGGGTGGCCGAGCGGTTGAAGGCGCCGGTCTTGAAAACTTGCCCGCGAGATTTTCAAGGATTATCGAAGACTTTTCTGACGAACGAGATCATGCCGGAACCTGTAGACAAATTCCAAAGTGGGCGCTGAAAACGTCTCGTTCGTGATTGACCAATGGCTGTACAACGGTCCATACTTAAGTATGCCGGTCGGCGGACACCGCGATGGAGCTAGCCGGATTTGATTGGGACCATGGCAACCGGTCCAAATGCCAAGGGCATGGCATTTCTCAGGCCGCGATCGAGTCCATGTTCCGCCGTTCAGTCTGTGTGCTGCCCGACCCCCAGCACTCGTAGTCCGAGGAACGGTTCAAGGCCATCGGCAGGAGCGATGACGGTCGCTGGATCTTCGTCGTCTTCACTCTGCGCACGCGGCGAGGCAAGACACTCGTCCGGCCAATCAGCGCGCGCTACATGCACGAAAAGGAGGTTGAGCACTATGAAAAAGAAACTGCCGCGCTTCAAAAGCGATAAAGAAGCCGAAGAGTTCGTCGACAAGGCCGACCTGACCGAGTACGACCTGTCCGGCATGCGGCCGATTCGTTTTGAGTTTCAGCCCAAGAGCGAGCGGGTCAACATGCGCCTGCCGCGCCAACTTCTCGAGGCCGTGCGCTTGTCGGCAGCCAAGGCAGGAGTTCCCTATCAGCGCTTCATCCGCCAGGCGTTGGAGGACGCCGTACAGCGCAAACGAGCGTGACATCGGAAACTGCTTCAGACGCTGGCTTCTTCGCTGGCAAAATCTCGAAATTATCTTTCGGGAGTACCGAAAAGGAGCGAAGCGCCGCGGCGGCCGGGCTGTTGCTCCTCTCACCCGTTCTTACCTTCGGGCTTCGGTTTTCTCACCTCGTCGGCATTCAATATACTTAATGTCTCGTGCATCGATTAGGAGCCTCAGTACCGGAGGGGTGGCCGAGCGGTTGAAGGCACCGGTCTTGAAAACCGGCAGCGGCGTAAGTCGCTCGTGGGTTCGAATCCCACCCCCTCCGCCAGGCAGTTAGGAATTTTCGAATCGGATCATCTTTAGGCGGGATTTTGATGATGATCCGGCGCTTGAAATCACGGTCAAGCGGCTCGATCGCTCTCTTTGATTTCTGCGAATACTCGGTAGAATCCGGTACAAAGACAATCTTTCGACTGAAAAAGGGCGCGACCGCACGATGACGGTTACCAAAGCGTGGATTTTTTGTTTGCTCACCGCGGGTCTGATTACCCTGACACTTTTTGCTTCGGTTAGTATTGCGCACCCCGCTCTTTCTCCCACGGTCAAAGTCAAGACTGAACTCAGCGAAGCGTTGTCCATTTTGCACGACCGCAAGATGCCCGAGGTGCAGCGGCGACTGGCTCTCAAGCGACTCGCCGAAAGCGATCTCGACCTCAGTTGGATGGCACAGGCGGCGCTGGGCGAGCATTGGCGGGAGATCGACGATGCCGAACGAAAAGAATTCGTCGCACTCTTTACCGCCTTCATTGAAGAGGCCTATCTCAGCCAGATTCAGGATTACGCCGAATTGAACATCAAGATCGAAGGGACGCGACAGCCCCGACCCGATTATGCCGACGTCGACGGCATCGTGATTCAGCCCCATGAAGAGGACATGCCGATCACCTTTAAGCTCGAGCGTCGAGGAAATGACTGGCTTGTTTACGACATTGAGGTGGAAGGCGTCAGTATGGTGCACAACTATGGTGAGCAGTTTGACCGCGTGATCAGGCAGCAGGGCATGCCGCAGCTTTTAAAAGATCTTCGCGCCAAACAAAAAGAGCTGGCCAGGCTGATCGGCAAATCTTGAGGGGCCAATAGAGATTCCGCGCCCGGGCGAATTGCCGCGCGGCTACTTTCCGATTCCACTAATCGGCGATACCGGCGTTGGCTCCGTCGTCTTCGGGATTGCTTTTTAACCCCGACCATGTCGAAACCAGCGATCGAACGAATGGCAGCCGTCTCCCACGTATCGAGAAAAAATTTCGGTAGTGTTATGTTTCGCGATGGTGTCCGGCCGCTCTGCGAGGCGGTCTCGCTGAGCCGATCGCGGGATCATGCCGGCCAGCCGTCGGAACACTACGTCGAGCTGAAAATTTTTTCAGCCGTAGAGGAGGAGTTCCGATGGACGTGGGTGTCTGCACGTGGGTGCGAGTGCATCCCGACAAGCCGCAGCCGCTGACCGAGGTCTATCGCGAGTTTCTTGATCTCGGTGTTCTGGCCGAAGAGCTTGGCTTCGATGAGGTCTGGCTGTCCGAGCATCATTTCGCGGAAGATGCCTGGAATCCGTCGCAGTTCCCCAATCTTGCGGCTCTGGCCGCGCGCACCACGCGCATCCGCCTCGGCACCTACGTGCTCCTGCTGCCGCTGCACAATCCGATCAGGGTCGCCGAGGATGCGGCGACCGTCGACATCATCTCCAACGGACGTCTCGATCTTGCCTGCGGCGGCACCGCGATGGAGGCCGAATGTGAAGGGTTCGGCATCAACCCGCGCGAGAGCTTTGGCCGCAGCTACGAGGCGCTCGCGATCCTCGAGAAATGCTTCACGGAAGATGAATTTAGTTTCGAGGGCAAGTACTTCAACCTGCGGAACATCCGGATGACGACCAAGCCGGTGCAAAAACCCGGCATCCCAATCTACGTCGCAGCGCTCGGCCCGCAAAGTCTCGAGCGCGCGGCGAAGCGCGGCTACAATCTCGCCTCTGCGTTTCACAGTCCAATCTGGGGGAAGTACGGCGAGACGCAGCGCCAGCTCGGCCGCAAGCGCAGTTCGTATCGGATAGTTTCCGGGCCGCTGTTCGTGCACGTTTCCGACAGCCGCAAGCAGGCCTGGGATGAGGCGGAAGCGGGAATTCATTGGGCGATGAACTTTTATGGGCGGCGCAGACCCGGCAGCCATTATCCGATTCATAGCGTGGCCAAACCGCTGCCTCCCGTAGGCAGCCTGCGCGATGAATCCGCGAACACCACCTATGGGCTCACGCCGGCGGTCGGCTCGCCCGACGATGTGCTGCGTATCTTGAGCGCCTATCGCGATGAGGACGTCGACGAATTGGTGCCCAACTTTCACTATCCCGGAATGAATTTCGAGTATTGCAAGCGTTCGATGCGGATGTTCGCGAAGGAGGTCATGCCTGAGATTCGCAAGTGGGGTAGAAAATCGGGCCCAGGGTAGTTTCCTCGGGCAAGCAGTGACAGCAAATTAGTCATACGAAATGATTGAAAACAGGCAGGTAGAAAGAAGGATGGAAGCAAAATCCAGGGCCTCGAACACACCATCTCGCGACGACTATATGAGCGCCGCGATCGAACTGCTGCCGCTGGTCGAGGCGGAAGCCGATGAAGCGGAACGCGTCCGCCATCAGACCGACAAGGTGGTCGCCGCTCTCAAACGCGCCGGCATCTACCATATGCTTTTACCGCGCGAACTCGGCGGCGGCGAACTATCGTTTGTCGATGCCATGAGGGTCGTCGAACGAATCGCGTACGCCGACGGTTCTGCAGGATGGTGCACGATGGTCGGCAATGTGATGTCCAGCACGCAGGCCCACACGCCCGAAAAAGGCGTGCGAATTATGTACGCAAATGGGCCGCATACGATGGTCGCAGGGCAGGGAATTCCGCGCGGCGAGGCGCGCGCGGTCGAAGGCGGCTACCTGGTGCGCGGAAACTGGAGTTACGGCAGTGGAATTTTCCACGCCGACTATGCACATTCGGGATGCATCGTGATGGACGGCGACAAGCCGGTGATGAATCCGGACGGCACGCCGTTGGTAATCATCACTCATATCGCACGGAAGGACCTCGATTTGCGCGACAACTGGAACGTGCTCGGATTGCGCGGCACCGGAAGCTTCGACTATGGCCTCAAAAGCGGTGAACTCTTCGTTCCCGAATACATGTGCTATCCATTTTCTGCCGAAGAGCCGCTGCGCGGTGGCAATCAATACACGGTCGGTCTGATCGGCTTCACCGCTTGGGGACACACCTCATGGGCGCTGGGCGTTGGCCGCCGCGTGCTGGACGAAATCGCGAAGATTGCGCGCACCAAGGCCGGTCCGCTAGGCATCGTCGGCGACAGCGCGACCTTCAAGCATTCATTCGCGCAGGCCGAATCGAAGTACCGGGCCGCGCGGGCGTTTTGCTACGAGGTGTGGGGCGATCTGTGCGACACCCTGCAAAGCGGTAAGCGCGCGTCGCTGCAGCAAATCGCGCTCATCCGGATGGCAATGCGGCATATCCATGATGTGATGTCAGAGACTTCCACTTTCGCGCATCGCGCCGGGGGCGGCGTTGCCCTGCGCCCAAGCGTGCTCCAGCGATGCTATCGCGATATACACTCAGGCACACAGCATCTGCTGCTGTCGGATCAGATCTTCCAGGAATGCGCGCGCGTGATGCTCGGAATGACGGGCGAGAACGCGCATTGGACGGTTCTCGGAGTGGCAGATTAGACGGAACCTGTCTCTACAGAGGAAGGAGCGCTGATCATCCCGTTTTGCGAATCGGAAAGGAGGTAAACGTTTAAAGCGGACGGCGCGGAGTTTTGTGAAATCGGTGTTTCGGGGGACGCCCGATGGGTCTGCTGACTTTAAGTTTGGAGAGTCAAGCATGCCATCAAAAAGGTTTTTGTTGAAAAAGTTGATGCACCAGCCGAGCGCGCGCACGCGCATCCTGAAAGAACGTCTCACGGAACCGCTTCACCTCAACGCTGCCGCCCTGGTAGTCGCCGCGTTTGGCAGCTTTCGGGCCAAGGTTGCCTGGGACCTAATGATGCGTCCGCATTATGCATATGGATTGCTGGAAGCTGCGGATCAGGCTCGTGAGGCCGGCCTCGACTCCTTCACCGCAATCGAATTCGGTGTGGCCGCGGGTGAAGGCTTGCTGAATCTTTGCAAGCTTGCAGATGAAGTCCGGGCCGAGACCGGGATAAAGGTCCGCATTGCCGGATTCGATGCCGGCCAGGGCATGCCGCCGCCGGTGGACTGGCGCGATCACCCCGAAACGTTTAGTGCCGGCGACTTTCCGATGGATGTGGACGGCCTGAAAGCGCGGTTGCCCAGCAACTGTCGGCTGATAATCGGACCGGTCAGCGAAACGGTGCCCGAGTTCCTTGCCAACGAGCTCAACGCGTCGGCGCCGATCGGGTTTGTGGCTTTCGACCTCGATTACTATTCATCCACCAAACAGGCATTGGCCATTTTTGACGATGTGGATGCGGCAAAATATTTGTTTTTGCCGGTGCTCTACTTCGATGATATTGTGCTGCCCAACTACTCAAGTTGGGCAGGCGAACTGCTTGCGATTGACGAGTTCAATCAAGAACACGCGATGCGCAAGATTCAGCAATATCGCTTTCTGCGATCCCGCCGAATTTTTAAGAACGCCCGCTGGATTGATCAGATCTTCCTTCTTCACCTGTTCGACCATCCGCGACTGACCGTTCCCCATCAGCGGCGCCATATGCAGAACGTATACCTGAACCAATTGAATCCGTCATGAACGATGCTGTTCCTGGGGGAGCATTCAAACCAAACCGGAGGCCGGCGGAGCGATGAAGGTGTTGGGCTCGCTTGACCTGGTCAACAGCGGCACCGCGGAGGCGGGTGGTTTTACGATCAATTACTACCTGTCTGCGGACGCCACGCTGGATCCCGGCGATTCGTTGGTCGGTACCCGTCCGGCCCCGTTAGTTCCGCCAGACAAACGCCGCTCCGTGGACTTTTCGTTTTCGTCGTCGTCGCCTGTCAGCGGTATGTATCTGATCGCCAGCGTCACTTCGACGAATCCCGAAAATGGTCCTGATGTAGTCGTCGCCGGTCCCATACCATGACAAACTCTTGCTTCTGAAACGTAGCTATCGTTCGACCGAAATCGTTTGACTGATGGAGAATCACAATGCCGCGACTAGCCGTGATACCCCCTGAGCAGATGAACGCCGAGCAGCGCAAGGTATACGAGGAGTCGATCGCTCTCGGTACTCCCAACGGGACCTCCGGCGGGCCGTATACTGCCTATATTCGCAATCCAGAGTACATGCGCCTCCATCGCGGCATCTCGCTTTACCTGCGCAATTGCGCCCTGCCGGGCCGCCTGCGGCAGATGCTGGTGCTCAGAACCATCAAGCATTGGGGCGCCAAATATCCGTGGGTGGTGCAGGTCCGCGCGTCGATTAAGGAGGGGCTCGAACGCTCGATCATCGACGCGATCGAAAAGGGACAGAGCCCGGCCTTGACCGCCGCGCAAGACGTTGCGGCGTTCAAGTTCTGCGAAGAACTGCTCGAAACCAAACAAGTGAGCGATGCGACTTACAGGCGCGCGGTCGAAACGCTCGGCGAACCCGCCGTGGTCGATATCATCGCGGTTATCGGCCTGTTTACCACCACCTCGCTTACGGCGAACGCCTTCGAGATCGCGCCGCCGAAAGAGTAACGGCCGGTCTGACGCGCGGCCACGGGGTCGGGATCAACCTTCTGCGCCGTAGCCCATCCTGACGCTTAACCCGGACTCGGGAAACTAAAGCGCGCGTTTGTGTAACATTTACATCGGCCTCCGCTTTCTCTGAGCAATTGCACGATAACCGCGCGATTTTCTCAGGCACGGGGTTTGCACAATAAAGGCGTCCGAATCGATCCGCCCGTAGCAGGGCATCGGAGCGGTTTCTTTTCATTGCCGGCCAGAGGGGCCGAGGGGCGCTTAGCCTGAAATGGGACCTACAGCAAAACTCCTGACCGACGTAGGGCAGGTGGATGCGGTCGCGCACAACCTTGCCGCGCTTGCAGAGATCGCGGGGATGGACCTTGCGCTCCTTCCGATCACAAGCGACAGCGCGGTTGCCGATGCGTGGATTGCCGAACAGCTCAAGGCACCCGCGTTGATCGCGAGCGCCGACACGCTGGCGACATTGCTCAAAGGCGCGAATCTCGAGTCAATAACAAAACACGCGCGGTTCGTTCTGATCTACGGGCTCGACCGCGTGACGCCCGAATCGGCGAGACGATTATTCGGAGGTGGCGAAGCGAGCGGTGTTGTGCCGTCGCCGGCGCAAAGCGAGCGCGACCGTTATCATCTGCCCCGCGACGGCGCCACGGTTTCGCTTCAACTCGCGGGGATGTCATTTGAATCGAACGCGCGGCCCGGTCGCGCTATTTCGATCTCCGGGAATTCAGCCGCCGGACTCGCTGGCGAGTCGATCACGCGTATTATCGATCGCAATGATCTGCCGTTTCTGGTTTCCTTGCGCCGCGGCGAGTGCGAGATCTTTCTGCTCGCATCGTCCGACGTCTGCGATCTCGACACGCCCGCGCCGAGCGGCGAATTGCCCGCAGATGCCTATGCGGCGCTGATCCCGTGGCTCGTCTTCATGCGCCGCGCGGCAGGCGCTCGATGCTGGCACAATCCGGCGCCGAAGGCCTGTTTGACGATCGACGATCCGCCGCTGCATCCGCGCTACGGCTTTCTCTCCTACGCAGCGCTGGTCGATTCGATGCGCCGCGCGGAGTTCACGACCACCATCGCGTTCATTCCCTGGAACTATTCGCGCAGCATGAGAAGCGCGACGGAGTTGTTCCACAAGCACGGTTCGATGCTCTCGCTGTGCGTGCATGGATGCGATCACACTGGAGGCGAGTTCGGATCGATCGACCCCGACTTGTTGCGGCAGAAATCACGTACGGCGCTCGAACGGATGAGGCTGCATGAAGCCGCGACCGGAGTCGGATGGGATCCGGTGATGATTTTTCCGCAAGGCGTCTTTTCGAGCGCGAGCCTGTCGGCGCTCAGGGCCGAAGGCTACCTGGCGGCGGTCAACAGCGGCATCGCAAGCGTCGACCGTCCCGGCGCGAATCACGTCGCCGATTTCCTGACGCCGGCGTCGCTCGCCTACGGCGGCGTCCCGCTTTTCAAGCGGCATTATCCGCGCGATCTTCTGCCCTTCGCGTTCGATCTTTTTATCGGGCGGCCGGTGCTCATCACCGAGCATCACACCTATTTTCGTTCGGGTTACGATGCCGTCTCCGCGTTTGCGTCGCGATTGAAGGCGATCGAGCCGCGCCTCTCCTGGGCTCCGCTGGGTCACACGTTGCGGACCGCGGTGCAGCAGAGGGTAACGTCCACCGGCGTCGAGTTGCGGGCCTACACCGATGAGATAATCATTGACGCCCCGGAGGCGCGCGGGCCTCGCACGTTGATTAAGCCTGAGACCGATGCCGACTCGATTTGCGATGTCCGCGTGAACGGCCAGCCCGCCGCATACCGGATCAAGAGCGATTGCATAGAACTGCCGATCGATGCCGACGGTGAATGCCGCGTCGATGTGATCCGTCGCCAGCCCGCGCCTTCTCGATTGGCCCTCCCCAGTCTCGGATACCGGGCAAAGGTCGCCGCCCGCCGTTATCTTTCCGAACTCAGAGACAACGCGCCGACCACCTTCGGGCGCCGTCTGCGGCCCGCGCGGCGTATCGGATCTCCGGCGCGCTGAAAGCAGGCAACATGATCGATTTTTTGATCGTTTCGGATTTCAACGTTCAAAACCTCGCGGCGATTTTGAACAATCGGCACAGCGTGGATGGAATCCATGCCGATGCCGCCGAATACGGGCAGGTGATGCAGACGCTGCTCGGCCCCGATGCGTGGGGATCGCATAACGCGGCGATAGTATGGACCTCGCCGCGCGCGATTTCGAATGCTTATCGGCGTGCCGTCGAGGGCGAGTTGATTGACTCCGCGCAACTTTCCGCCGAGGTCGCGGAGTTTGCTGACGCGCTTCGCCGAATCCCGCCAAAGATTCATCACATCTTAATTTCCACCTGGATTCCGATTCATCCTGATGAAGATCGGCGCGGCGCGCTCGACATGGATCGCGATTACGGTTTGGCGCGCGCGCTGATGCGGATGAATCTCGAATTGCAGGAGGCGCTTGAATCCGAACCGCGCGTTCGCCTGTTCAACTCAGCGCGATGGATCGCGAAGCTTGGCGCGGTCGCCTACTCGCAGAAACTCTGGTACCTATCGAAGACCCCCTTCACCGTCGACCTGTTCCGGGCGGCCGCAGCCGACTTCGCCGCGGCGGCGCGCGGACTCGGCGGGCGCGCGCGCAAGCTGGTTATCGTCGATCTGGATAACACGCTCTGGGGTGGCGTGGTGGGCGAGACCGGATGGCGCAGCCTGAAGCTCGGCGGTCACGACGCGATCGGCGAGGCGTATCGCGACTTTCAGCTTGCGCTGCTGGCGCTCAAGCGGCGCGGCGTGCTGATCGGCGTCGTCAGCAAGAACGAGGAGAGCATCGCGCTCGAAGCGATTCGCGAGCATCCCGAGATGGCGCTCCGGCTGAGCGACCTGGCCGGCTGGAAAATCAACTGGAATGACAAGGCGCAGAACGTCATCGATCTGATTGCGGAACTGAACCTCGGCCGCGATGCGGCCGTGTTCATCGACGATCATCCCGTGGAACGCGCCCGCGTGCGCGAGGCAATTCCCGGCCTGCTGGTTCCCGAATGGCCGAAGAGCCCGATTGATTTCCCCGCGGCGCTCCGCAGCCTGGATTGTTTCGATGTCGCGACGGTGAGCGCGGAAGATCGCGAACGCACCTCCAGCTATGTGAGCGAGCGTCGCCGTCGAGCGGAGCAGAGCGTCGCGCCCTCTCTCGATGAATGGCTTAAGACGCTGGATCTGCGAGTCGAGGTCGAGCCGCTCACAGCGGCCAACCTCGAGCGCGTCGCGCAGCTTCTCAACAAGACCAACCAGATGAATTTGCGGACGCGGCGGATGTCGGCGCGCGAGCTTCAGAGTTGGAATGAGCGCCCGGGAAACCGCTTGCTCGGCTTTCGCCTGAGCGACAAGTTCGGCGACTACGGCCTGGTCGGCATCGCGAGTGTCGCGATCGACATCGATTCGCGTCGCGGGCATATCGAAGATTTCGTGCTGAGCTGCCGTGCGATGGGCCGTCGGGTCGAGGAGACGATGCTGTCGACGCTCAGCGCAATCGCCGCCGGTGCGGGGGCAATCGAACTGACTGCGGAGTATCTCCCGACGCCGCGCAATCATCCGTGTCTCAGATTTTTTGAGAGCTGCACGATGCGCCGCGATGACGATGCCGATCGGATACGTTTCCATCTCAACCTGAAGCAGCCGGTCGAATTTCCCGATGGCGTCGCCGTGATCGGCCTCGACAGGTTCGTGCCCGATCTGAATGACCAACGCATCATCACGCCCGCTCTGCAAGCCAGTGCGATGCACGCGTGAGCATCGAAGATGGCAACTGACTCGCAGCAGAAGAGCGTGTTCCGCCGCGGTGCGAATCGAGTTCTGCACATGGCCGCGCGAATCCTGCCCGGCGCGACTTCCGTGCGTCCGGCGCTCCATCGGATGCGCGGCGTTAAAATCGGCGCGGGGGTGTTTATCGGCGATGACGTCTACCTCGAGAACGAGTACCCGGAAGCGGTTGAGATCGGCAGCGGAACGGAAATCGGGCTGCGCTCAGTGATCATCGCGCATTTTCGCGGCCCCGGCCGGGTCGTGATCGGTAACGATGTCTGGATCGGCGCGTGCGTTTTGATCTCCAGCGTCACCGGCCGCACGCTGACAATCGGCGACGGCGCGGTGATTGGCGCCGGTTCCGTAGTCACTTCCGATGTGGCGGCGAAGGCGATGCTCAAGGCGCCCGAACCGCGCCAGGTCGGCGTCGTAAATGTGCCGCTCCCCAAGGCGCGCTCGTTTGCTCATTTTCTGCTCGGGATGCGGCCGATTCGCGGCGCCGAGACGCGCGATCAAAATTCGCGCGAGGCTCCGTCTCACGGAAGTTGACTGCAAATGGAAAAAATATCGCCGCAGAATGTCGAGACGGTCGTCTTCGCCGCGATCGATCGGCTCAAGGAAGTGCTGCCGCCCAACGCGCAGCTCGATCGCAGCCGCGCGGCGCTGCTGCTTGGCGACGGCACGTCGCTCGATTCGATGGCATTGGTCAACCTCTTGGTTTTAATCGAAGAAGAGATGCAGAACTCGCTCGGCGTTGAGATCGTGCTCGCGGGCGCAGAGGGCGAGAGTATCGATCCTGCGGCGCTTGCGACGGTCGGTACGCTGATCGACGCAATCTGCGCGCAACTGAACGGTTAAAATCCGCCGGTTCGGCGTTCAGCCGCGCCCATTTGCGGATGCATCCGCCATTTCATTCACCGTCCGATAGAAATTCCGCACCATGAACTCGCCGTCCTGAAGATTGGCAATCGACGGTCAAATTGGGGGTGGCGCCGCCGGCGGACATATCAGCGGGGGCGCGGCCACGCTTGACCTGTCGGGTCAGCTCACCAAGTAGCCCGCCCAGCCGCCGAGCCCAACCAGTGTCGAAAGCGAGGCAAAAGGTGTGGTGAAGCCACGGATTTTAATGCTTGCCGCCCTGACGATTGTGATAATGTCATCGAACGGGCGAAGCTCTGCCTTCGTGCCGCCTGAAAAAGCCGTCAAATTCACCGTCGCGGGAACCGAATCGGCGCCTGTCGCTGGCGCCTGTTCCGCGACCGGCTACGCCAACATCTGCATCAGCGGCGATTGCGTCTGCATCGAAGTGCCGAAAGCCACCATTAGCGGCGACCTGGTTGCCAACTGCGCCGAGGTCTTTATTTCGGTTGACCAGGGGCTGCAAGTTTCGCCCGGCGGCTGCGAGCCTGCCTTCGCGATGATCGCATCGCAAAGCTTGAACGCTAACTGTGGGAAGTTCTTCGGCACCTTGAATTTGGTGCTCGCCGCCTGCGCCACGCATTATTCGGGCGGCTGGGATATCTCGGCGTCCAGCTCCGGGACCGCGAAATCAGGCAGCGGCGCCTTCGCCGGCTCGGTTACCGGCAAGAAGCTCTCGCTCAAGTTTCAGGGCGCGACTCTGCCGAAATAATCGCGTCGCTCCGGTCGCGATAACGCGGCTTACGCTTTGCGTCAGGCGTAAATCCACAGAGCTCATGCGTGAATCGAGTTCGGACGTCTGAGAGTCGGCAGCGCGTCGATCGCTCTTCCCGCCTTCCGTTCTGCCAGCCGAAGCTCATACAGGCTTTGCAAGTTGAGCCAGAATTCCGGGCTGGTGCCGAAGAAATGACCGAGCCGCAGAGCCGTGTCCCCCGTGATGGAACGCGTGCCGTTGAGGATCTGCGTCACCCGGTTGGTGTGCACGTCTATTTTACGCGCTAGTTCAGCGGCGCTCATGCCAAGAGTCTTAAGCTCTTCGGCCAAGTGTTCGCCAGGATGGATCGCGATCGATGCCATGTTTCGTTCTCCTAACGATAATCAACGATCTCCACGTTCACCGGGCCGGGCGAGCCTTCCGGCCACTCAAAGCAAATGCGCCATTGGTCGTTGATGCGGATGCTGTATTGACCCTTGCGGTTTCCCTTGAGGGTTTCAAAGTGGTTACCGGGCAGCGCCGCCAGATCGTCCAGCCTCGTGGCCGCTTCCAAGCGGTCTAGCTTCAATTGGGCGGGGCGCTGTATTCCAGAAAGCGCCTTGACCCGTTTGCCTTGAGCGAAATCCCTCGTCCGCTTGTCGCGGAAACTTACGATCATGAATCAGTCTAGCTCGAATTACGCCTTACGTTAAGCGTAATTCCAGAGCTAGGAATAGCTCCAACGAGAGCGCTGAAATCGATTTTTGAAGTCGCCATTCCGAGTGAAAGGCCAGTGCGTTGTTTACGCAGACGAGCAAGGAATCGAGTTCACCCTTCGACCCCGCTCACCAGGAGATTCTTCAGGCAAATCGCTTCGCGGCGATCCCTCGATGACGCCCTCCATGCGCTCCGGCTGATCGGGATGACGGACTCAAAGGCAGGCGCGCCGCCGCGACGAGTTCGCGATTACGCCGTCGAATCGACTGTCATCCGCGGCCCGGAGCCGGCGATGCGGTCGAAGCGGGTGATGCTGATGTCGCGAGAGGCGGAGTCGGAGCAGGGCTCGAAGTGGCGGTTGCATTCTCTGTCGGTGTCGCGGTTGGCTCCG